>Ga0233431_1000123_pt1 | contig 174822 bp, 138 predicted proteins | sample SI_118_April2016_FD_179867 | JGI IMG/M metagenome (GOLD analysis project Ga0233431, IMG submission 179867) | Seawater microbial communities from Saanich Inlet, British Columbia, Canada - SI_118_April2016_200_MG | ecosystem: Environmental > Aquatic > Marine > Inlet | place: Canada: British... | reverse complement strand
TGCCTATCTGGTTGAATACAATACTTTCAGGCCTCATCAGGCACTGGATTATAGGAGGCCTATTGAGATATATTTAGAGCATCTTTGTCCTGCCAGTGGAGTGCACACGATGTATGTAACTCATACAAACAGGAAAAGGATACTTGACTTTTGTGTCAAATGAAGTATGCTTACCTATCTATGAATAATGTATTAAATGAATCTAGTTTAAGTCCGCAAGTAAATATTCCGAAAGTTGGTGAGGGGAAGGCTAATGAAGCTGTGAGTAAGTTGATTATTTTTAGGAGAGCTGCTGCTGCAGCAATTGTTGCTGGTATTGCAGGAACAGTTATCTTAGATCCTAGTGACTATCAAGATTTAGCTGCAAAATTTAAATTTAATGAAGCTGTTTTGGCTCAAAAAGCTGCGGAAGATGTAGAAAGAGAGGCTAGAAGATCTGGATCAGATTCAGTAGAAATCCTAGAGCCTCCTGAGGTTATAGCAGGACAATATGAAGCATTTAGAGAATGTATATCTAAATTGCAAAATGCTGATGATGAGAGTGCAGCAGATTTAGTTTTAGATTTACATAATGTTTATTCAGAAATATTTGCATTAAAAGATTCTGATACAAATGAGTTGAGTCAATTTATTAGATTTTGTGTTTGTAGAGAGTTTGCTGATACAGTTTTAAATTATGGAAATTGGATCAGAGAACATGGAGATTTAGATGGTTCAATTGGAGTATACGATTTGGGAATAGGTTCTCTGGGGGATGTGAATGGAACAAAACATGCTTTAAAGCTTGAAAAAGCTATAACCTTGTCGGTGCAGGCTTTTGACTCTGAAGGAGATGATGATTTGGAGGCTTTGGAAATTGCCCTTGGAGACTTGAGAGGGGAAATGATAATAGGAGATATGGAAGAAGCAAAAAGTCTTCGTAAGATTACTGATGCATGTAGGCTCCTTGCCCTTAGAAAAAAGATGGATTTGGAACTTGGAAATGAAAAAGAAAGCAATACATATAATGAATTGATTTTAGAACTTTTGAGAAAACATGCAGATAAAGAGACTAAGAAAATGTCTGAAGGCTTACAATACAATGGTGATGTAGTAGCAAGTTTAAATATGGTTGCTCCAGCAAATATGCCTCAGCTAGAAAAAGCTATGAGTGAACATGGCAATGGTAATTTCTCGGAAGCTATAGATGGTTATAATGGATTTAATAATTTTAGTAAGAAGCCAATATGTGGACCATTAATACAGTTGGCAAATAGACAGTTGGCAATACAGAAGGGGAGAGTTGGGGGTGAAGAATTGGCTCAGAACAACTAATCATCCAACAACATGTTTATAAGTGCAAACTTATCTGGATATCTTCTACGTAATCCGGTGAAAGTATAAGGGTCTCCAAGTGGCTTCTTTCTATTCCCTTTGACGCTAGATTTTTCTTTGGCCTCTTCTAGGAGTGGGGGAATGATGTTCTTGTATTCATCAAAATTGCTCTCTAGCCATGTATCCACATTATGAATCATGGGAAAGCCTACTTTCATCTTTCTTTTTATAGATATGTAAGATTCTCCATTTAGTAGCCTCTTTGCCACTTGTATTCTTCTAGCAGCCATTATCCTTTCGCTTGGAGTAAGAACTTCCATGATAAGAGAAACAGAATCCTCCTTCTTTTTCGGATGTAGTAGTGCCCCTCTCAATTCTTTCTCAAATTGAAATATTTTTTGCTTAGATAACTTCCTTGGTTCTATTTTTGACATAACAAAGACAACTATATTTAACCAATCTCCATTCTACAAATTATTCCCGTATACTAGTATACGGGAATATTATGTTATGCGTGTTTTAAGGTTTTAGTATTTAAATAGACAGCTAAAAGCTGTGATAATTCCGTGTAGGGCAAATTTGAGGGGTTTTTTGTTTGAGTTTTGGATGAGGGATTTTAACTATGTGGGTTGTTAAATGTAGTTGAGACCTTTCCTTGTGTGATAAGTTTTTATGAGTGACTCTGAATAGCCCATTTTTTGGGCCAAAAGAATAAAGCCAAAATTAGTAGTAGTATTATTTTTTCGTATATTGCAGCATCGATAAATACAAGCAATGGCGTGAGAAATGCGGTAGCAAGTATAAAAACATGAATCTTTACAACAGTTATATAGATTTTTTCTAAATTTTTCTTAGGATCTCCTGAAAATATATTTTCTCTGCGTGAGATTAGGACTCCTAAAATTATGCCCCAATATGCATAGATAAGCTGTAAAACAACTAATCTTAAGTCCGAATTTATTAATCCATTTGGACCAAATAATTCTTCTGGTTGAATTCTTATAAAAACAGACATAAGTAGGCCATGAATCATGTGAAACATGCTGAAATGAAAAGCTACGAATATAGTAAGCAATACAGATCCTGTGCAGCCAAGTATTTTTATTTTAGAGCTAGACTTCTTTGTTATATTAGTTAATAACATACGGAGGCCAGATGATACTATAACTATCCATCCGGTAAGTAGGCTAGATATCCAAAATCCCCAACATAGTTCATTAGCATTCCAATTGTAAGCTAAAGCGATGTATGCAGTAACAGCAAGCGCTAAATAATCAAAGATACGTGTGTGCCAATCTGTTGTCATGATTTAGTGGGAATATAGCATGAAATTGTGTGCTGATTATTTATGAGTTGACTCGTAACAACTAATCGTCCAACAGCATGTTTATCAGTGCAAACTTATCTGGATATCTTCTACGTAGGCCAGTAAAAGTATCACAACGTCCAAGAGGCCTCTTTTCTTCAGCTCTTTTTTTAGATTTCACTTTTTCTCCTTCTAGGAGTGGGGGAATGACGCTTCTGTATGCTTCAAGTTCTGAGTCGAGCCATCTATCTACTGTTGTAATCAAATCAAAGCCAACTTTTAACCTTTTTCTTATCTGTAAATAAGATTTGCCTGCTATTAGATGTTTAGCAACTTGTATTCTTCTGGCTATCATCAGCTTTTCACTTGGAGTTAGCATGCTCAAGAATGCTTTTATTGCATCATCCTTCTTTTTACTTGGTAAAAGCATATCTAATAATTCCCTCTCAACAATTTTTCTGTTGCCAATTCCCAATTTCCTATATTCCATCTTAGCCATGTAAAGAATATATCACCATTCTCACAAAATTACTATATTACGATATATCGTAATGTAGTAATAGCTGGGATTTGTATTATGGATATGTTCCTTTTCAGGATATGATCCTGTGCACTCTTTTTTTCTTGAATAGAACGTATATAATTAATGATGTGTGTGTGAGTCGTAAATTTTACCTATGGATGAAAAGTGCAAAAGTATTTTGCAAAAATAAACCAATAAACTTCACAAGATGTTTACTATCGGTATTGGTTATTACTGCGTCAATATACAGTCTAGTTGTCATGATAATGTTTGAGTGGAATGTTCCATATGCGGAAGATGCGTATGTTTATTTTGCTGTCGGAAGAGGAATGTTGAATGGATTACTTCCTTATGTTGATATGTTCGAAATAAAATCTCCGGCTATCTTTTTGGTTGCAGCGGCATCGGATTGGCTGTTTTCAGATATGACTTTGATGCGTATTCTTAACATTTTTGTATTGATATTTTTGCCATTATCTATGTGCGTAGGTGCAAAAATGTTGTGCAAGAAAACACCAGGCAGGCCATTTTATTGTGTAATTGCATTCATTATAGGAGTCTTCTTTGCAATCTGTGCGGAAATGAGCGTGGTTGGTAATGGTGGGTATAGACCCGAAATTTTTGCTTTCATATTTTCTGTGCCATATTCAATTCTTTTATTAAAACTGAATAAAAAAGAAATACGTCCGATGCATGTGGCAATTTCTGCATTGCTCCTATTGGGATCTATTGGATTTTTCGAGACAAATGTTCTAATTATGTTTGCAATAGCTGTGTTGTTATGTGAGCGATTTTGTAAATTTTCAAATCTATTTTTAATTCCTTTAGTCGTTGCCTTGTTGCTTGGGACGGTTTTTATGCATTTTTCAGGTTATTTGCAGGAGTACTTACATATTTATCTTCCTTTTATATTGGAGCACAGAATGCATGAGGATATTCTGCCACTTTGGATTCGTGCCATGTCTATTGATCAATTTCTAAATTTAATATTCACTGGCTATTATTCGGTATTTGCTGGTGTATCAATCACATTGACATTGCTTATTCTTATAATTAAGCCAAGTATTATAAAGAATAAAAAACAACTTTCGCTTTCTTTACTATTCCTGTTTGTCTTTTCCTTCTTCGTATGGCTTATATGGAAAGCGGCTCTGGTAACTAAAATAGCCGAAATTCACAGCTATTCCGTGCATTACAGCACTTTGTGGCTTGTAATTATTGTTTTATTCCTTGTTCTTCTGTATTTAGCATCAAAACTTAGAAATTCTATTGATAAAAAGGACAGAAAATTTTTTGCAAAAAACATAGTCTGTGTTCTTTTTGTTTTGTATGTGATTTGTTTTGCACTTTCAACCACGGGTGTTAAATTTTCATTTTCAAGTTTAATATTGCCGATTCCATTTTTCTTGGCAATATTCCTTTTGTTTTTGAGAGAGGCTTCATATATGGAGCATATGAAATCATATCGACTTATTTCTGGTAGCGTTTTCATATGTATCTTTATAGGAATTTTTTCTCTCATAAAGGATCCGATAGGCAAACAACTGCATTTTGATTATACAATTGAGTCCAGAGATAAATATGTTGCTCAACAAATTGATGAAGTGTTGTATAGCTGTGACATATCGAGATATTTTATATATGGCAGTTTTAGGCCATTCGGTTTTACAAAACATTCGCCGTATGGTCCTGCAATATGCCCATGCTTATTCCAAAAATCATATGAATTCGAGCCACTTCGTAGAAAATTGTATGACAATCTTTACGAATCAGATTTTATTGTAGTTACGCCCGACAAAAATTACATGCCAAGCAATGTTATTAATTATATTATCTCTAATTTTACGCCTAATAGTTGGGAATGTGCAGAGTCAGTATCTGAGCCACAGGATGTATTCTTTTTCTTTAGAAAGAATTTAGGTTGAGCTACATCTAATCGTATTCTAATACTTTTCTGAGAGATTGTATTAGGGATGCGCTACTCTTGCTTTAGGAGATTTGGTCGTTTTTTTGGGTGTAATATATTCAATAACGTAAGATCATTAGCTTGGCCTTTCAGAGAAAGGAGTGCAATTTTGGGCGGACTTATACACAACCTTGCTATGAAAAGAATATTTATCTAGCCTGGTCAACATGTCGCAGATAATTCTTCGTGATATGCCAATACGTTTAGTCGTAAAGATAGTGGCGCTATCTCTCATTTTTGGCTTTGCATATTTAATTGTTGCTGCGTTAAGTAGCTATTATCCAAAGTTTGATAATTCCGAATTCTGGGAATTGATTTCATGTGATATTGCAACTTTTGTATCTCTGGTGATCTTGCAACAGATAATAGTCTTATACTGGTTACTTAAATGGATAAAACGTTCTTACAAATTTGAAGAGAATGAGTTTGTTGTAGAAGAGGGGATTATTTCTAGGAAAGAAGTAACTATTCCAATACAAAACATAAAACTCATAACTCAGGATCAGGATTGGATTGGAAAAATTCTGAATTACAGCACTATTACTATTTCTCTTATAAATCAGCCAAAAGCAGTGGTTATGCCATACATGACAAATCCTGAGCAGATTATGGAGAGGTTGGGGTAGATAGCTACTAAAAATGTTCACTTGCAAAATCACCAAAGTAACTCTGGATTGTTTTTACGTGAAATGTTTTTCTTGTTTCTCTGTCATATCCTTCTATCCATATTTTTGTGGCAGGAAATGTTTCATTTAATCTTCTGTAGAAGTAGAACCTATCCTTCGTATTTATACTTGATAGTATGAATCTTGCTGGGTTTTCTGGATCACCAAAAAACATTCTTGCCTCTGGGTGTTCTAGGCAATCAACTTCATCTTCAGTTTTACGTTTAGTTCCCCAAAGAAATGCAGCAGTTATTTTCCCTTCGCAAATCTTATTCCATTTTGCATTGGAAATATTAAGTTTGTAAATTTCATTTGGGCTCCAATTGAAAATTACTAATTCATTTTCTCTGTTCCATAAGATTTTATTTTCATCAGTTAAATACATTCTAGGATTAATTGTTTTTATTCTTACCTTTTCAATATTCTTCTCTATATCAAAAATAACTAAATCCTCATTTTGTATATAAGCAATAATGTTTAAATCATCTGACATGATTGGAGAAGCAATATTATCTGATGTAAGAGCTACAACTTCTTTTTCTGTTTTTGGATCTATAATTAGTACATTACTCATTTTATCTCTTTTGTCAGAAAAATTTCTTCTCTGTACTAAAACTTTTCCACTCTCATTTATTTGTGAAGAAAAATAATAATTCTCCATTTCTTCCCTTGAATAAATGTCATTTCCTTTCCCATTTATAACAAATAAATCACCCTTGAAGTCATAAGCTATTGATATTTCTGATAATAATTCAGAGTTTATAGCTCTGTATAAAACATCGCCTATTTTCGTAATTGGAAATATAAAACGCAATATTATAAACAACAAGAATGCAATCGCTGAAAACAGCAATATCATCGATTCCCTTTTTTGTATTACATTCTTTTTCTTATGCATAGATTATTCTGTAGAGAATGAATTTTTTATAAAAAGTTGTATATCACCTATCAAGATCTCATTATCATCTATAGTAACATGACTCTCTTCTAGTCCTACATTAATTTCTTTTCCATCATCTGTTCCTTCTATATGTATTCCTCTCATAGGCTCACCCTCAGATAGATTATAGAAATGTATTCTGTCCATTCCAGGTGCAGGTGCTGGTATTCCATTTGGAGTATCGTAGTAACTAGAAGAATTCTCTTGGAATGCATTGAAGAAATGAGTAGATGTAGGTCTACGATCTACAGGTTGCCCTTTTCCATCTAATACTCCAAGTTTAACTCCATCTATATACGCAGTAGCCACGAGTTCTGCATCTCCTAATACATTTGCTGTGCTTTCATCTGTGCCGAATAATTTATCTCCAGTTCCTACTCCCCAGCTGTAATGAATAGAGGTAAGCTATGGTTTTAATTTTTTTGACAAGAGGCTTTTTATAATTAAGAGTAAAAATGATATTGAATATGCAATTGGCATTATTACCATGGAATATATGGCAATTTGTGATGAATTTTTGTGGTTACAAAACATATTCGTTCCACCGGATAATTGTGATTCCACAAAAGTATATCTACCTGGATTGTCGCCACAATCACCAAAGTTTAGCATGAGATATGCTATCTGTATTGAAAATAGAAAAATTAGTAATCTTTTGTCTACGCTTATAACCTTTTGCCTTCTAATTAGAAGTATTGCAGAAAATATAACGAAGATTGATATGTAAAAATATTTAACAATAATTCCATAAAATAAGACAGACCAGCCTCCGCTAGTAAAAATAAACAGTTGTAAGCTAATCCACGAATATGCCAATAAAAGTACAATATAATTCCATGAGCTAATTTGCCAATGTATAGATATTTCCTTTTTCATATTTATGATTGTACATCATGTAATGTTGTAACTCTTTCGTGAATGAATTGTAGTATGTCTGGTACAGATGCCTCGTCTATACTTGTATGATTATGCATATTTTTATTTTCGTCTAGATCCATTTCTATTAATTCAATGTTATTATCTGGATTGTCGATTGGTCCACCATTGATCTGTAGTCCATAATCACCAAACAATGTTGCATCGGATTGATATATATTAAGCATGGAATGTGTTTCTATTGGCATTCTATTTTCTGCGCCAAATCCATTCAATGTGACGGCATCTACATAAACAGTTCCTACAATTCTAAGTTCAATATTTTCTTCTTTTATCCATTTGGATATTTCATACACATCGGATCCTCCCCAGCTATGCCCAATTAGCACTATATCAGTTAAATTAGGATTTTCTTCTTTTGTTGATTTTATGGAGTCTTTTATATTTGTTATAGCTGTTGTGGCGTCTGGAAGGTTGCTTGATTCTTGTCCTGATGGATTATATCCAGGAGTAAATGCATACACATTTGAATACTCTCTGTTCAAATTTATTACCAAATTTTCGAAACCAGATACTCCATCTCCTGGGAATTGATTTGATCCGTATATAACAACAATCATTGTGCTCTCGTTAGTTGTTTCTACTCGATTCTCGTTGCCTAATAATGTTGAAGATGTAATTCCACCAATTGCAGCATTATCTACATATAATCCGCTTTCTACAGCATCTTCTCCATTATCCGTACCCCCACCATCCACACCATTCGTCACATAAAGCCCATCATCAGAAATTCCAGAATCGCTACTACCATTCGTCACATAAAGCCCATCATCAGAAATTCCATCATTCCCACTTACATTAGTAGTGCTACTGCTTCCATCTCCTACAATAAAAGTCTTTCTACTTAATCCAACAACACTCCCATTATTATCTGTGAGAGCAACTACATAAGTTCCATCATCCAAAGCTCTGCCAATAGAACTATTGCTAGCAATATAACCACCAGCTTCAGGTAAATTGCTCTGTAATGTCTTACCTCCTACCCATTCTCCACTTCCATTATCATCCAATCTAGCAGCATACACATTAACTCTATCAACATCCAAATTGCCCCAATTAATACTTACATCACCATTATCCATCACAGAAATATCAACGCCCACAGTTCCATAAACCTCTCCCATATCAATTCCTTCAGTAGAAACAACTTTTCCACCTTCAGAAAAAACCATAACCTTACTATCTTCCATGCCTATTCCTGCAAGTACACTGCGATTATTCATAATCGCATACAAAGCATATCTCTGCTCATTGCTCAAACTCATAAATAACTCTTTTAGATCATCAGGAAGAGTATCCATAAACTCTGTAAGAGCATCTCCTGCAGGATCAGATACATTTCCTTCATCTACCAATGTAAGGCCACTAGCTTGGTCTATAAGAGCTTGGAAGTGGGTTTTTATAGCAGTAAGTTCATCTTCATACATAGAAGCAACACCTACAGGATGGTAATTAGGATTTCCTCCATAAGATGGAGATACCAGTCCTATACTATGTCTAAAAGTAAGACTTTCCATATCATTATCAAACTTAGACCCTGGATTAGATATAGATTGATCTGCTACAAGTGTGAGAGCGTATTGAAGTTTTTTTCCAACATTATCATTATGGTTTACAAGCATTTCTCTTGCTTCGTTATATGCATCACCATGTTGTCCAATCAAAAGATTTGTCTGATATGAAACCATCTCTGCATAATCATGTGCGCTTAAGTTATCAGGAACACTGTTCGCTACAATTTCTGACGGACTTAAGCCTCTCCACTCAGGATGTTGTCTATACATTACTTCTAGTACAGCAGGATCATCTGTTCTTACTAGTAGTGGATTATCCATATTCACTATGAAGTGATGTTCTAGATCTCTATATCTTTCTATCAATCCATTCCTTCTCTCTTCTGAAGATATATATCCACTATTAGGAGCATTTACATTCTTCCAAGAAGAAGGGATATCTCCTTCTTGTGCTAAAGGCTCTGCACCTTCTACAAATCCTCCTATCATCCCACCTTGTTGTGCACATTCCATAGTTACTCCCAATGACACAGCGTCTTCCGGAACAGTCCATTGAATATTTTCTTCTGTCATTGTTAGTCCTTCATGAACTAGCACTCCACTTCCATCAGATAGTTTTGCACTTACTGAATAATGAGTATTGTAAATTGAATTTGGAACTATGTGCATTTGATTAGCCAAAAACCCTTCTGGTAAATTCACAGAAAGAATACCAGTTCCTTTCGCAGAGAAATGAAGTACTCCATTTATATCTGAAACTATTACTCTTATTGGGCCAGAGATATTCATATATCCAAATGCAGAAACAGTATTAACACTACCTCCATATTCTCCAGGACGAGTATATATTTCTAGCTCTGTACCTACACTTTCTTCTTCAACAACTTCTTCCACAACTTCCTCCACAACCTCCTCCACCTCTGGCTCTACCTCTACCATAGGTGCTTCCATTCCTTCTATCTTTAGAACCTGTACAAAAGTACTAGCATCACTTCTTCTTCCAGTAGCAAGTGCAGTTCCTCCTTCACTTACACCAATCTCTCCTCCCCAAGCTCTTCCATCTAGGCTCCATTCTTTTACTGTAGTTATATCACCACCATTTCTTGCTGCAGATACATCAAGCTGAAATACCTTATTACTATTATAGTCAGCAGCAACAATGTAATCATCAGTTACAAATTCCATACTACAGAATCTTCCACTAAATGAAGTAAAGGAAATCAAATCATTTGTCTCTGCATCGAAAAGTGATATTCCACCTATTTCACCAAGAGCAATTATATCTTCACTTGGGCTGTAACTTGTGGCACATACTGTATTTCTTCCTTGCAGTAGTTCACTACTACCATCGTCAGCAACAACTATTGCAGTATGCCTACTTGCATTATCCCAAGTAGAAATTACATTACCATTAGAAGCCATCTCTCCTCTCCCAGGATGAGTATATGCTCCAGAGTTAGACATAATTATTCTGTCTTCTCCAGTATTTATATCAATCACATGTAATCCTCCTCCTTCATATGGAGAAGTAACAATGGTGTTGTTATCAAAGAACTCTAAATCTCCTCTACCACTAGTCTGAATTGCTTTCACAAGTGATCCATCACTAGTATCCACAACATAAACATAATTTTCTTCACAAGAAACAGCCATTAGTCCATTTTCATTAATATCTACTCCATGAGAAACTCTGCTATCAAAGGTAAATTCACGAATTAGTTCTCCATCTGTTCCAAACATCTTAACTTCTTCAGTGTTATTTGAAACCACGAAGAAATTACCATGGGGATCAATTTCGATGTCTCTTCCATATCCACTTCCTGTTTCTATAATTGTTCCTTCTTGCATAGCATCTATCTGATACAGATGCTGACCTTCTTCTATTGTGGATCCATCATCTACCTCCAAGCCTGTGCCAGAAAGGGCTAGCCTTGGTTCAAGTATTTCAGCTTGTGTTGGAGCTTTATATTCTTTCGATTTTCTAATAGTAGTTTTCCCTGTTTCAAATTGTGTAACGATTCCTCCTTTTGCTATTCTTTGCATTCTTTCATCTGCTCTCCATCTTCTTCCTGTTGGATATGTAAGTCCGATTCTAATATTTGTGATGATTTCATGTATAAATTGTGCAATTCTACCTCTTTTGACTTCTTCTGCCTTAGAAAGGCCAATTGCCCCAAAGGACAATTCATCGACAAAATTTGGATCTGAGAATGCTTTATCTATCAAGCTAAGTTCATCTGTGGGGATTGATTCCACATTCTCTTCCTTTAGTTTTTTTGTGATATTTCTAGCTCCATGTGCAATATCTGCTTCAAATTCTTCTGTAAATCGTTTCATAGCTATATAGGGAAGGAAATTTGGCTAAACATAACCAAGGAACTAAGTACGCTACTAGAACATGAAATGAATGTAAAGCAAATTTAGCAATTTGCTCTATGAGCTTGACAGCATGTATTTATCTTATATACGCTGCTCCTCCTATGATAAGAAAAAGTGATAACGATGTAGAAAATCTGGTTTTTACTTCTGAGATCAGTGGATCAAGATCTCTTTTTTATGATTCTGGAGTGCCGAATAACGAAAATTGTCCTTTCGCTCGTTTGGATGCACTTATGAAGGAAATTGTTTCTTTGGATGGATGTGGAGATTCATCTGATCCTTCTGGTTGCGTGATAGACGTGGGCATTGCTGATGTAAGCGGTTTGAGTAAGAAGAGCCATGCAGAAATAGATGATGTTTTTTCAACATATCAAGAAGAGCTAGCAGATGATATTGAAAATTTATCAGTAGGCACAAATGCAGATATAGATGCTATTTTTTCTGATCCAGAACAAGTTGCAAGTATTTTGGATGAAGTAAGAGTAGGAAGTAACGAAGGAATAGATGCAGTCTTTTCGGATCCTAAAAATCTTATGAGAGAGATAGATCATGCTATTTCTAATGATGGAAGTGTTGGCGAAAAAGCTGAACTAGGTTCTGCTGACGACAAGAGGCAATTTTTTGCTTATCAACCTGATCCAGTTGTAAGACGCAGGGAAGAATCGCGTAGTTTTGGTTCTGGAAAATTATCGTTTCATTCTATAGAAGAATTACCTAGGAGGTAAATCTATACTATTCCCTCATCCTTATTCCGCATGTAAGATATATTTCATGCGGTCGAATCATTCGAATATATTCACATCACTCACTCTTCTTGCATTTGTGGGTTTTGCTGGATGGATAGTTGCAAATGATTTTTCTATATATGTTCCTTCTTCTGAAGTTGTTTATGGAGCTGGAGCGGAACAGTGTGATGATGGAAATGATTTAGATGGAGATGGATGTTCTAGGCTATGCCAAAATGAAGGCCTTTGTAAGAATTCTGTGAGAAATGGTGAACTAAATAGTGGAGAACAGTGTGATGATGGAAATGATGTAAATACAGATGCTTGTGATAATTATTGTCGTTTGACTGTATGTGGAGATGGAATTGTTCAGGATCCAAATAGCAGAGGACAAAATGAAACTTGTGATGATGGAAATGCTTTGGTTGGTGATGGATGTAGCTCTGTTTGTGTTTTGGAAACTGTGGAATGTGGAGATAGGATAGTAAATGGAACAGAGGAATGTGATGATGGAAAGCGTTGTGATAATACTGGTGATTTCTGTAACAGTAATAATGATTGTTATGGTGGTGCAACTTGTGGAACTTATGCTGGGGATGGTTGTGGAGGGGATGGGGGAACGCCTCCGGCTCCTTCGGGCGTTTGTGGAAATTCGATCGTAGAGGATGAAGAGTTGTGTGATGATGGAAATACTACGGATGGAGATGGATGTTCTGCTACTTGCATTGTTGAATCATGTCTTTTCTGTACTGCATGCCCACTTCCTACTAGATGGTTTGTAGATTTCAGTGGTGTTACAGATAATTCATGTGGTGAATGTGATCAGGTAAATCAGTCATTTGAGCTCAAGTACGATTATTGTGATACTTATTCTGTTTCCAATCCTGATTGTTGTTGGGCTAATAGTGACGATAATCTTGCTTGCAGCATTGGAAGTCCAATTGTTCTTTCTGGAGGAGAAGGTGGAGGTGGGCCAGTTGATTGGGAGATAAAGGTTATGGATGCTGTGTATACAATACCTAGTGCTGAATGGGATTGTTATGGAACAAATGTATTCCAATACTCTTCTGACACAGGAATGTGTGGTAATTGGCCATCGGAAGTAACTATTACTTCACAGTGGGGATCAATGTTCTGTCAGGAGGTTTGCTATAACAATTTTGATGACAATGGAGATACCAATTTTGATTGTGCTGATTTTGATTGCCCAGATGGATCTATTTGCGGATCTAATGGAATGCAATGTTCTTCTGGAGCATGTGAATGCCCTGGAGGAGGAACAGAAGTATGTGACTCAGGAGGGGATGAAGATTGTGATGGATTAACAAATTGTGCAGATACTGCAGATTGTAGTTCTCATCCTTCATGCTCTGGTACTCCAGAAGATTGTGATGCAGTAGGGGACGAAGATGGTGATGGAGATGCAAACTGTGCAGATACAACTGATTGCCCAGATGGAACTACTTGTGCAGCAAATGGAATGCAATGTTCTTCTGGATCATGTGAATGTCCTGGAGGAGGAACAGAAGTCTGTGACTCAGGAGGAGATGAAGATTGTGATGGATTAACAAATTGTGCAGATACTGCAGATTGCAGCACGCATCCTTCATGTTCTGGAACTCCAGAAATCTGTGACGTAGTAGGTGACGAAGATGGTGATGGAGATTGGGACTGTGAAGATACAGATAGTTGTTACGACGGAGATGCATGTGATGCAAATGGAAGTGAATGTGACGCAGAATCATGTGAATGTCCTACAGGAGAAACAGAGGAGACTGGTTATTGTGATGACGAATATGATGATGACTGTGATGGAGATACTGATTGTGACGATTCTGATTGCAGTGGTGATCCTGCATGCTCTGGAACTCCAGAAGACTGTGATGCAGTAGGTGATGAAGACTCAGATGGAGACTGGGATTGCGCTGATTCTGATTGCCCAGATGGAACTACTTGTGCAGCAAATGGAATGCAATGTTCTTCTGGAGCATGTGAATGCCCTGGAGGAGGAACAGAAGTATGTGACTCAGGAGGAGATGAAGATTGTGATGGATTAACAAATTGTGCAGATACTGCAGATTGCAGCACACATCCTTCATGCTCTGGAACTCCAGAAGATTGTGATGCAGTAGGGGATGAAGACGGAGATGGAGATTGGGACTGTGAAGATACAGATTGTCCAGATGGAACTACTTGTGATGCAAATGGAAGTCAGTGCTATTACGGATCATGTGAATGTCCTACAGGAGAAACAGAGGAGACTGGCTATTGTGATGACGAATATGATGATGACTGTGATGGAGATACTGATTGTGACGATTCTGATTGCAGTGGTGATCCTGCATGTGGTGGAAGTAGTAGCAGTGGTGGTACAGAAATATGTGATAATGGAGAAGATGATGATGGTGATGATGAAGAAGATTGTGAGGATGAAGATTGTGAAGGCCATCCTTATTGTGAAGAGGAGTAATAATGTAATGAATTTTAGTGTCATGCCTCTTGTACAAGCTTGAAAATCAAACTTGACTAAATCGTCAAATAAAGTATGCTTATCCTCCGATGGAGAATGTGTCTACAAAACTTGGCAGTGCGAATTCATATGGTGTTAATAAAGTAAGATTGCCAGCGAATGGTGCTGTAGATAGAGCTTTGACAAAAATTACATTTGCTCTAACTCTTCTTGTAGCTGGAGCTTTTGCAGGATCTGAATATAAAAAATACTTAGATCTAAATGCAAAGTCTGCCTCTGCAAGTTCTGCTGATAGTGGATCTAAAATGCCAGAAGAAGCTTCTGAGCAAATGTTGGGAATGGAGGCTGCAATTACCTCTTTGGTTCAAGCTATTGAATCAGGAGATGAAGATCTAATTATAAATGCGCAAAGAGAGATGGAATCTGTTATTAGTATTCATAACACTGATGTAAAAGAAATTGCGCAAATTCGTGACATGATAAGGGCATGTAAGCTTTTGATAGCTTCACGACAATTAAGTTTGGATATATCAAATCCAGAGTTGATTGCAGAGTACAGAGATGCTCATGATGCTTGCATAAGTCCAAATTTTGATTCAGCACAAGATTTAAGACTAGCATTACAATCTCATGTTAGTGGCGATCTAGATGCTGCACTTGATTTATATGAAGAAATTACAAAAGAAGAAAGGGACACCCCATTTCTTCTGGCAACAGTTGCAAGAGCACAAAAAAATTCAAGACAATTATTAGAAATAGAAAGTAGCGAAATAAATGAAGAAAGCATTTCAATGAGTAACTAGTTTATGAAAAAAACTGTAGAAAAAGTATCGGCTGTGGATAATGACGAATCCTCAAAAACAAATAGAAGGGATTTCCTCAGAATTAGTGTGGTATTGACAGCTACTGCTGCTGTAGCAGGTGCTATTGTATTGGTTAATACAAAAGAAAGTGAAGAGATGAAAATTAATAATCCTATGGAAGAAGGGGATGATGATTCTACTTACAAAGGAGCTCTTTCTTCGGAAACACTTTTTATAGAAGGTGTGGATTTTGGTAAATTTGTTGGTAAGCCTTATTTGGTTTATCCAACAGACAAAAAAATGGTAACCGATTCTAATCCAAATGGAAAAATAGCTTGCAATTTTTTTATGGAAATAAATAACCCCTCTGTAAAGGTAAATAATTCAATTATTCGCTTAATAGCTAGATTTGATGATTCTGGAAAATTAACTTTTAAACAATATGAAGATCTAGAAGATGATGGAGGGAGCAAGCGTAAGGATGGAATTGATGGATATCCATTTCATGAAGATCTATATGCATCTGTACTCTCTTTTGTAAAAGAAAATGATTGTGTGGATGTTGTTAAAAAATATGTAGTAGAAGAAGATTCTGTTAGTAAAAAAGATGAAGGATTACCAGATGCTAATGCATTTGCCATTTGTCATTCTGTGAATGATGTCCTTAAATCCAAAAATAATTTTTTGAATGAATCTGTAAATGTAGAAGACCTAAATAAGATTTTTATAGTAAGAATAGCTATGGAACTTGGTGGATATGAAACATGGGAGGATTTGGAAAGGGCTATAGATGGAGGAAATTGATGCTGGATGATATGTATAAATGTATGTAAAATTTATTGCATGTCTTCTCGGATGATAAATTTAGTGTTAGTTACGTTACTTGTGGTTTCTATGGGGGTGATTGGATATTTGGTGTCTGGAATAATTTCAAGCGAAATTGCAGCAGCAGCTAACAGTTGTCAGCTAGAAAATGTATGTGGAGATGGGAGAATTACAGGTACAGAGAAATGTGATAATGGTGGAATATGTACAGGTAGTAGTAGATCTGATTATGAAGGAGGTAGATGTTTCAATCTGGACCCATCTGGGAATAGATTCTTTGGAGTACAGAGATGCATAGCTACTGGAGGAACATGTGTTCCACAGCATGGTGATGGCTGTGCTTCTGATTGTTCAGAAGATTGTTATACAAACGGTGCCCCATGTTTTATAGACAGCGATTGTGGAGCTTGTACAGATGCACAGTGCTCTAATGGAGTTTGTGTGGAAAAACAAGTTTGTGTTCCATCTGGAGGAGTAGAAGTATGTGATGTGCGTGGAGATGAAGAATGTGATGGGGTTTCAGATTGTTACGACACAGTGGATTGCAGTGGCAGCCCTGTTTGTAATGGCTGTCTAACTTCTTGGGAGGTTATAGATTGTTCAGATACAGGCACAAATCCTAATTGGACGTCATGTGATTTAAATAGCATGTCATGTATTGATGGCTCCTGTATATGTCCTTGGGGAGAATCTTCTGAGACAACATGTGATGATGGAAAGGATAATGATTGTGATGGAGTTACAGATAGTGAAGATCCAGATTGCGATGGGGAATGGCCAATTGCCTGTGGAGACTTGCGCGTCGAAGGAGCAGAAGCATGTGATGATGGAAATACTACAGATGGAGATGGTTGTTCTTCTACATGTGCAAACGAAGATTTATGTGATTTGGATGGAGGATGTCCATCTTTATGTGGAACATCGGCTGTAAACTGGCAATTTGATATTAATGGACTTTCAAACGATACATGTGGTTATTGTGAAGCAATCAATGGTACACATGTTATTGAATATATTGAGTCTCAAAGTGGTGATTGTGAATATAGTTGGCTTGAATGTACTCAGTGTGATTCATTATTTATTGATCTTGTATTAACCGATATTTTAGGAGCGCAACTTTCATTCGGGACAGTACGATATAGACATCCTGTTGCAGGTTTGAATTGCAATGGTTCTAATGTTTTGACGCTTGATCCATCAACAATCACATCTCCTGACGAATGTAATGGTTGGCCGAATGAAATAACGGTTACTCCTATTGGCTCTGTTGAATGTAGAAAGGAATCCTTCTAGCAATATTTTGGCTCTCAGAGCCCTATACGCTCAAGTTAAATATTGTTGACATATCCATATTGTTAAGTACAATGAACTTTATGGAAAACAAAGCTTTCGTAGAAAAAGGTACAAGTGTGATGAAAAATAAGGTGATTGCAGCAGCAGCATTAACTACTGGTGTTATAGTTGCACAAATGACAGGCTATGTTGCTGAAGTCAGCAAAGCGTTAACAAATGTTGGTGATATAAAAGATTCTGATTCAGATGCGGAAGGTATTTCTGTAGCTGAGGGAAAGCGCCCTATTGGGCACAAGTGTGAAACTGTGGATGTTCATGCTGGAGTAAGTCTGGGAGATGAGTTTGAGTATTCAACAAATACTCGTTTGATATACGAAGATGACAACAAAACTATATCGTTTTGTGTAAGTGATGTTACTGTTGAGCCAACAGAGCAATGGCTTAACGATCCTAAGAGGACGGACGAAGAGAGGCGTCTAGTTCCGATTATTTATGTTAATTTTAATTCAGACTCGGATGAAATATTGTGTTCAGTAGGCGAAAAGCAACCTGATGGTGTTTGTAATTACGGTCTTGGTGCTGCTTCTGAATCTCCATATGCGGATGATATAAAACCTGTGATCGATGCTCACATGGAAGAGTGGAGAAAGTCTATTCAAGAGCAACATGGACCTTTAGATGAAGTATTTGATGATATAGATGATCCTACAGATCCAAGGCAACGAGAAAGAATCAGATATATCGCATTCTGCGAGTTGCGGAAAGCATTGATTTCAGAAGGTGAAGAGCTTCCCGAATATTTGAAAGATTTATCTGAAGAAAATGAGCCTGCGGTAGTTGCTGTTATTAATTAAAAATTAATAAATCTTTTCCGTATTCACAACAACCGTCCTACAAATCATGTCGTGTAGGGCCTGTCTTTTCTTGTTAAATAAAATAATTACAGCAGTTCCTGAATAAGCAAATGTGAGGAAGGCTGAAATTGAGCGGAATGCAGATATCATAAATGACATATTTTTACCTTCTTCGGTTATTACTCTAATTTGCATAGCAATTTTACCAATAGTATTTCTGCCATTTGATTGAAGTATCGTGAAGTAAGATATTTTTGTGGCTATATAAACAAAATAGAGAGTATAAGTTTCTCTGTGTTCTATATTTATCCAAGCTGTTTTTATAAGAATGTAGAAAACGAAAAAAGTTGCTAGATATATAACTAGTGCATCTACAAAAAATGCAAACAGCCTTTTTATATGTTTAGCAGGATTATTTTTATGATCCATAGTCATGATTATTTTTTAGAATAATATTATTTACTGCAAAAAGCATGTGCTGCATTCAGTATCGCTTCTTCTCCGAATTGTGGACCCATGACTTGGAGGCCGATTGGTAATTCATGTTCGTGCTTCGCCCTTCGACTTCGTTCGTCCGTCTCGGCGGACTCACTGCGCTCAGGATGACATGTAGTTTGCTCAGCATGACATGTAGTAGGAACAGACATAGCAGGAATTCCAGCAAGTGCTTGTGATATGGAAAATACATCTTCTAGGTACATAGCAACAGGATCATCTGTATGTGCTCCAACCTTGAAAGCAGTAGTAGGGGATACAGGCGAGAGGATCAGATCTACTTTTTTGAATGCATCAGTGAAGTCTTTTTTTACAAGTGTACGAACTTTTTGGGATTTCCTGTAATAGGCATCGTAGTAACCAGCTGAAAGTGCATAAGTCCCTATCATTATTCTTCGTTTTACTTCATCTCCAAAGCCTTCGGAACGAACCTTCTCGTAATAATCGACTAGGCTTTCTGCTTTCTTCGTAGAATGTCCAAACCTTATACCGTCATATCTGGCCATGTTTGAACTTATTTCACATGGTGCAAGTACATAGTAAGTAGCTACAGCGTATTTAGTATGAGGAAGAGATATGTCTACGATTTCTGCTCCAAGAGATTCAAACTTCTTCGCTGCATCTCTTATTCTCTTTTCTACTTCGCCGTCGAGGCCGTCTATAAAATATTCTTTTGGTAGTCCAATTTTTAGTCCCTTCACATCTCCTTTTAGAGCTGCGGTGTAATCAGGAACAGGCTTATCCGATGTAGTTGCATCGAATGGATCTTTTCCTGCGATAGTGTTTAAAACGATTGCAGTGTCTTCCACAGATTTACAGAGTGCTCCTATGGTATCTAGAGAGCTCGCCATACTCATTACTCCATATCTACTTGTACGACCGTATGTGGAGCGGAGGCCATAACATCCACAAAAACCTGCAGGTTGTCTGATGGATCCTCCTGTATCTGTTCCAAGCGCAAATATGCATTCGTTTGCGGCGACTGCAGCAGCTGATCCTCCAGATGATCCGCCTGCGACTCTAGAGGTATCGTGTGGATTTCTAGTAACTCCGTAGCAAGAAGTTTCTGTACTTGCACCCATAGTAAATTCATCTGTGTTTGTCTTTCCTATGCTTATAGCTCCTACAGCTTTTAGTCTTTTGGTAGTAGTAGAGTCATATGGAGGCATATAAGTTTTCCCATCTTTTTCTCCACGTAAAATATTTGAGCATCCTGTAGTAGGTACTCCCTTTTCGCAGTAGACGTCTTTTGCGAGATACGGAATACCAGTAAGAGGATGATCAAACTTTCCTACTTTATCTATTTTTGCAGCTTCTTCTAGTGCTTTTTCTTTCTTTACAAAAACAACTGCATTTATATCTCCATCTACTTTATCTATCTGATCCAAGCAGGACTGTACAAGTTCTACACACGAAATTTCTTTCGATTTAAGTTTTTTATGTGCCTCTGTAATAGTTAAATCATTCAACATTATCCATGTGCAGAGAAAGTTTCTATTTGATCGTTTGCAACTTCTAGAGGGGAGCAATCAAGTAGCTCTTCTTTGGAAGACTCAGGTTCAAGTACTTTGTCCTCTCTAAATACATTTGTAAGGTCAGTTACTTGAGCTGTTGGCTCTACGTTTTCTGTGTCTAATTCATTCAGGATATCAATATAATCAAGTATAGAAGTAAGTTCCTTGCTGAACTTTTCCACTTCTTCTTCGGAGAGTTTTAGTCTGGATAGCTTTGCTATGTGCCGAACTTCGTCTTTGGATAACATGTTTATGAGTTTAGGGTTTTTTTAATTTTTTCAAATACTTCCTCCACCGTTCCATCTCCATTAATCAGATCAAGTTTTCCTGCATCTTTGTATGATTCTATTACAGGCATAGTTTTTTCTAGAAAAGTATTCATGCGTTTTCGCACAGTTTCTTCGTTTGCATCATCTGCGCGACCTTGAGATTCTGCACGCTTAAGAATTCTTTGTATACAGTTCTCCATGTTTACATCTATCTGTATACATTTAAAGTCTCTGCCAAGTTCTTGCATTATTTCGTCAAAATCTTTTTGTTGATTTCCGTCTCTTGGGATTCCATCGAAAAGAATTTTTGCCTCAGGACTTCTGCTTGAAATTGCCTCTTTCACTACACTCATTATTATTTCGTGAGGGACTAGTTCTCCTGCGTCTATAAAAGATTTCACTTTCTTTCCAAGCTGTGATCCAGAAGCAGCAATTTTTCTAAGTTCTCCTCCGGCCTCGAAGATGTCGTATTCGAAAGTCTCTGCAATTTTTTTGGCTTGAGTTCCTTTGCCGGAACCCTGGATGCCGAAAAGTAATAGGTCCATGTAGCAATAATAGGTCATTATTACTAAATACCAAATCCCAAGTGTCCAAAAATCAAACAAAGCATATTACACTCCGCTCGCGTGCTTAAGGTGGTATATGCGACGAAATCAACGTAACCCATCACCGTTTATTACTTATCAGAGGTCTCGAATTGATTTCTTACGCAAAATACCACCTGCACGCTTGCTACTTTTTTTACATAAAAAAGGCACCTCAACCTATGATGGGGATGAGGTGCCCAACGATGAGACCAATATCGCATCCTCTGTCTCTTGTTTGTGTTTGTTTAGAATAAAGAACAAATGTTTGTTTTTGTATGTGGTTGATCCAGCATCACCTCTATAAAATAAAGAGGGGTGGTAATCACATATTTGTTTGGCTGGTCAGGCCTCAGACAGGGGAGAGGAGGTCTGTAGAAAGTCAGATTTCCTCCCCAATGTCGTATTTTTTATTTCTCTTTTATGTAAAGAACAAATCTTGTTATTATAGCAGAGAAGTGAACGGAAAACTAGTATTGATCATCGGCCCAAGCGGAGTAGGTAAGAGCGTAATACTAAAAGAGCTCAAGAAAATGCATCCAGAGTTCCATTTTCCTAGGTCTGCAACTACTAGGCAGAAAAGAGAGGGTGAAGGAGATCAGCTTTACAAATTTTTATCTGATGATGAGTTTGATCAGCTTATTTCTAGCGAAAAAGTACTTGAATCAGCTGTAGTGCATGAGGGCGCTAGGTATGGAACATTAGCTGAAGAAATAATCCCATATATAGAGGAGGGAAAAATTGTTATAAGAGAAGTGGATGTTCAGGGATTTGATAGTATTCGCAAGCACAAGCTGTTTTCTGGGGATAGTCCAGAATACTTATTACAATCGATATTTATTCTTCCAGAGAACAAGGATCAGCTAGTTGCTCGCATAAAAGGACGTGCTCCCATTTCTGATGAAGAGTTAAATCGTCGAATAGAGAGTATGGACAAAGAGCTTGAACACGCTGAACTTTGTGATGTGAAAATAAAAAATGTGCAAGGGAAGCTAAAAGATACTGTGCAGAAGATAGAAGAGGTTTTATAAATACTTCCCAATTACTTCCCTAACCAACTTCTCTATTTCATCCAGTTTTTCCTGACTTCTTGCTTCTATACATATGCTCAGTTTAGGTGAGGTATTACTTTGTCTGATTCCTGCCCAAGCTCCGTCCCCGAAATCGATACGTACTCCATCTATAGTTATGCACGGATAATCCTTTTGGAATTCCTCTGTGACCTTTTTAACCACTTCTGTTTTTTTGTCATCGTCGCAGTGAGGTCTCCATTCTGGAATCTGGAAAATTTGAGGATAATCTTTGAACAAATCAGAAAAGTTACCCACTTCATCTTTTTTTCTATTAAAAATCCCTATTACCCTTAGTGCCGCTACCAGCGCATCATCATATCCATAGTAATCCTCTGAGCAGAAGAAGTGTCCAGATTGCTCTCCTCCAAGTTCGGCACTTTCTTCTCTCATTTTGTGTTCTACAAAAGAATGTCCTACTTCACACATAGCAGGATTTCCTCCGAGTCTTTTTATTTCTGTATCCAGAATGCCAGACATAGAAACTGTATATATAACTGATCCGCCAGAGTTTCTCTCCAAGTGATCTTCTGCGAGTAATAGCAACAAATAGTCCGGAGATACTATATTTCCTTTTTCATCTACGAATCCAACTCTGTCTCCGTCACCGTCGAATGCTATTCCAAAATCCAGCTTATCGTTTTTAACAGTTTCTATAAGTTTAGTAAGAGTATCGTGTTTGCTTGGATCTGCTATGTGATTTGGAAATGTGCCATCTGGTTCTTCGAATAGGGGAGTGACTTCTATTCCAGCTTTCTCTAGTGCTTCCATATATACAGGACCGGATACGCCATTGCCAAAGTCGGCAGCTATGCGGCAGCCGGAGCAGTTAGCAATTGAGGTTACTTTTTCTACATAAGAAGTAATTGCATCTACCTCTTCTTTCTTCCCTCCTACTTCTTCCTTCATCTTCCCTTCTTCTATTCTTTCTCTCAGTCTTTGCAAGTCATCTCCAGAGAATGCTTCTGCGCCTCTCGTCTGAATTTTTAATCCATTGTCTTCAGCTGCATTATGACTAGCAGTTATTTGTATGCTGCCATCTGCTTCGAAATTACATAATGCGAAATAATTTACAGGACTTGGAGTCTGTCCTATCAATTTCACATGACATCCAGAAGATATAAGACTTTCTGTGAGAGCATTTTCAAACTCTTTGCTATGAGTTCTAGCATCCCGTCCAATAACTACAACAGGATTCTCGATGTCATACATCTCCTTTAGCTCATCTGCGAATGCTTGACCTACTAGAGCGCAAAACTCGCTTGTGATGGATTTATGGGCTTTTCCTCTTATGTCATATGCCCGAAAAACGTGTGGATCTACCTTATTCATATGTCCCAAATATTAGTGATATTTCTTCAATTGCGCCATTGACCAAATTCCGCCCTTACACTAGACTTTCCTAGCTAATAAGCTAGAATTTTTGCAATATTTAACGTTTCTTACCCTTTTTAAATCATGGCAGATCAGAAATTTGACAGGTCAAAAACACATGTAAATGTAGGAACCATTGGTCACGTTGACCACGGTAAAACCACACTTACAGCAGCTTTATCACAAAACTTCTCTCCAGATACAGAGAAAAAAGGATTTGCTGATATCGATAACGCTCCAGAAGAAAAAGAGCGCGGAATCACAATCGCAACATCTCACGTAGAGTACGAAAGTGAAAATCGTCACTACGCTCACGTTGACTGTCCAGGTCACGCTGACTATGTAAAGAATATGATTACTGGTGCAGCACAGATGGATGGTGCAATTTTGGTAGTATCCGCTGCAGATGGTCCTATGCCACAAACTCGTGAGCATATCCTTCTAGCACGTCAGGTGAATGTACCTCACATAGTTGTTTATCTAAACAAGTGTGACATGGTTACAGATCCAGAACTTCTCGACCTTGTTGAATTAGAGGTTCGTGAACTTCTAAACAAATATGAATTTGATGGAGATAACACTCCAATTATTCGTGGTTCTGCTCTTAAGGCAGTTGAAGGTGACGCAGAACAGATCGAAAATCTAAAACAACTTCTAAAGACTCTAGATGAATTTATACCTGATCCAGTAAGAGAGCTCGACAAACCACTTCTTGTATCTGTAGAGGATGTTTTCTCTATTAAAGGTCGTGGAACTGTAGCAACTGGTCGTATAGAGCAAGGTGTTGTTAATGTGAATGACGAAGTAGAAATTGTTGGAATCAAAGAAACTAAGAAAGTAGTTGTTACAGGAGTAGAAATGTTCCACAAACTTCTAGATCGTGGAGAAGCAGGTGATAACGTAGGACTACTTCTACGTGGAGTAGAAAGAGAAGAAATCGATCGTGGACAGGTTATTGCCAAGCCAGGATCCATCACTCCACATACCAAATTTGAATCTGAGGTATATATTCTTACAAAAGAAGAAGGAGGTCGACACACACCATTCTTCAAGGGTTACAAACCACAGTTCTACATTCGTACAACTGACGTAACTGGTACCGTAGAATTACCTGCAGACGTAGAGATGGTAATGCCAGGTGACAAAGTTAAATTTGTAGTTACACTTGGTGCTCCTATCGCTTTGGACGAAGGTACTAGGTTTGCTATCCGTGAAGGAGGTCGCACAGTAGGTGCTGGTGTTGTAACTAAAATTGTAGAATAGTAATTAGATGTGAGGGGAGTAAATAGCTCCCCTTACATATTTATCCGCTCTTTCCCCCACAAGTTATTATGTCTCCCGTAAGTAAGAAGAAGAAAAAGCCCGCCTCCGCTAAAGCTTCAGCGGATAAAAAATCAGTTTCCAAGTCAGTGGATAAAAGTGAGACAAAGGGAAAAGAAAAAGCAGCAGCCGGAATACAAAAAATTCGTATACGTTTAAGCGCATTCGATCATACTGTTTTAGACGAAGCTGCAGGAAAGATAATAGATACAGCAGAAAGAAGTGGAGCTGTTATACATGGTCCTGTGCCTCTTCCTACAAAGATAAAGAAATTTACTGTACTCAAGGCTACATTCAAGTTCAAAGATTCTCGTGATCAGTACGAAATGCGTACACATAGACGTCTTATAGATCTCACAGAGACTACTTTCAAGACTATGGAATCACTACAGAATCTAAGCTTACCAAGTGGTGTAGATATAGAGATAAAGATGACTAATTAGTGAGTAGTTGGTAGTGAGTAGTAACAAAGTTATGTCATCCTGAGCAAGTCCGCCGAGGCGGACGCGTCGAAGGGCTTAAAGTACTTTTTTGAGATACTCTCCAGTAAAGCTACCTTTAGTCTTTGCAACTTCTTCTGGAGTTCCTGTTGCTATTATTTCGCCTCCACTTTCTCCTCCTTCTGGACCTATATCTATTACATGATCTACAGATTTTACTACGTCTAGATTATGTTCTATTACTAGTACTGTATTTCCTTTTCCTACTAGCCTTTGTAATACGTCTAGAAGAAGCTTTATGTCATCAAAATGAAGTCCTGTAGTTGGTTCATCGAGGATATAGAATGTCTTGCCTGTAGCACGCTTTGTGAGCTCTGTAGCTAGCTTTATTCTCTGTGCCTCTCCACCAGATAGGGTGGTAGCACTTTGTCCTAAATGAATATATCCAAGTCCTACATCTTGCAGTGTCTGCAATTTCTTTTTTACCTGTGGGATAGGAGAAAAGAATTCAAGTGATTCAGATACTGTCATATCTAGTACATTTGCTATGTTTTTGCCTCTGTATGTTACTTCTAGCGTTTCACGGTTATATCTTTTTCCAATACATGATTCACAAGTAACAAAAACATCTGGAAGAAAGTGCATCTCTATTCTTTTAAGTCCGTCTCCTTCACATTCTTCACATCTTCCACCTTTTACATTAAAACTAAATCTTCCAGGTTTGTACCCTCTTAGTTTTGATTCTGGAGTCGTAGCAAATAGATCACGTATATCTGTAAATAATCCTGTATAAGTTGCAGGGTTTGATCGAGGAGTTCTTCCAATTGGAGATTGGTCTATAACTATAGCTTTATCTAGATTTTCTAGTCCTTTGATTTCTTTTACGTTCTGTGGCTTTGATTTTGCCTTATTCAAAACTCTTTGTAGTTCTGGCCCTAGTATTCCGTGAATCAAACTAGATTTTCCAGATCCAGATATTCCAGTTACACCTATAAAACAACCAAGTGGGAAAGATGCATCTATATTTTTTAGATTGTGATGTGTTGCACCATGAACTGTTACAGATTTTCCATTTCCTTTTCTGCGTTTTTTTGGTGCTTCTATTTGTTTTTTGCCACTTAGGTATTGCCCTGTGACTGATTCTGGATTCTTTTTGATTTCTTCCAGAGTTCCTTCTGCGATTACTTCTCCTCCATATTTACCAGCTCCAGGTCCTATCTCTAGTACATAGTCAGCACATTCCATAGTTTCCTGGTCATGTTCTACTACTAGAACTGTATTTCCTAGATTTCGTAGTGATTCCAGAGTTTTTATAAGCCTATCGTTATCTCTCTGATGCAGACCAATAGATGGTTCATCTAGTACATACAAAACTCCCTGTAATGCTGATCCTATCTGTGTTGCAAGCCTTATGCGTTGAGCCTCTCCTCCTGAGAGTGTGGCTGCAGAGCGCTCTAGTGTGAGATATGTAAGTCCTACGTTTTCTAGGAAAGAAAGCCTAGAGATTATTTCATTCAAAATCTTTTTACCTATTTTTTGTTCATATGTAGATAATTTTAATGATTCGAAGAACACCCTTGATTTGTCTATTGGCATTCTAGTTGCATCTACAATATTTTTCTCTCCTATAGTTATACCAAGCACCTCTTTTCTAAGTCTATTACCTCCGCAATCAGCACAAGGAAGAGTCTCCATATATTCTTCTATTTGTGATCTCACATAAGAACTGTCAGTTTCACTATATCTTCTCTGTAGATTTGGGATTACACCTTCGAAAGTAGTTTGATATGTGCCTTCGAATTTCTCTGAATTGTATTTCACTTCAATCTGTTCTTTTGAGCCATGAAGTATTACATCTTGATGTTCTTTTTTCAGATTTTTCCATTGAACGGAAAGTTTAAATCCAAAATGTTTTGCAGCACCCTCCATTATTTGATTCATAAAACTCATGCGGCCAGCAGATGTAGCCCATGGGTGAATTGCGCCCTCTGCGATAGTCAGGTCTTGATTTGGGACAATGCTAGCATCATCTATACGTAATATAGTTCCAAGCCCATGACATATAGTGCAAGCTCCATGTGGAGAATTAAATGAAAAACTCCTTGGTTCTATAGAAGGAATATCTAGATCTGGATGATCGTTACATACAAAAGATTCACAGAATCTAAGCTCAGGCATATTGTCTTCGTCTGTAGCATTTACTACAACTATTGTTCCATCACCTGTTTTTAGTGATAGCTCTACAGAGTCAGCCAATCTTGTTCTATTTGGATTAGATTCGTCTTCTTTTGTTTCTAGATCTTTTACCAAAAGCCTATCTACTACTACTTCTATAGTGTGTGATTTTTTTGGATCTAATTTAAGTTCTTCATCCACAGTAACTATCTGCTCATCTATTCTCATGCGGACAAAGCCTTCGCGCCTTATGCGATCAATTACTTTTATATGCTCTCCTTTTCTGTCCTCTACTAGAGGTGCTAGTAGAAGAATTTTGCTTCCTTCTGGCATTTCGCTGATAGTTTGTACTATTTGGCTAGCAGATTGTTTGCTTAATTCTTTTCCACAATTACTACAGTGAACATGTCCAATCTTTGCCCATAGTAAACGCATGTAATCATAAATCTCTGTAACAGTTCCCACTGTAGATCTTGGATTATGTGAGGCGGTTTTTTGATCTATAGATATTGCAGGGGATAGTCCTTCTATATTATCTACATCAGGCTTTTCCATTTGAGCTATAAATTGACGTGCATATGCAGACAGTGATTCCACATATCTTCTTTGTCCTTCTGCAAATATTGTATCGAATGCCAAAGATGATTTTCCTGATCCAGATAGACCTGTAATAACAGTGAGAGCTCCGCGAGGAATTTTCACGTTTATATTTTTCAGGTTATGCATTCGTGCACCTTTTACTTTTATGTATTCTGGATTCCCTCGGTTTTGTGATTTTGAATTGGTCATTTGTTATTAGGCAACAAAAAATATATAACTGTCAATTATTGACGGCTTAGCCATTAAGAGTAGCACGAAAATAAGAGAAGAGCAAAAAATATAGGGCTTTAGCGGGCAAGGGTATGATAATATGCCATTCTGAGATGTTTACAGGAATCATAGAATCAAAGGCCCATGTGCTGGAAATAGCCCCTTCTGCAATGCTTGTGGAAAGGCCGCAGGATTTCGATGATCTTCGTATAGGGTCAAGCGTATGTGTTTCTGGATGTTGCCTTAGTGTTATAGAAATGGACGAAAATCACATGAAATTTGATGTTATGGAAGAGACGTGGAATAAGACGAAACTTAAATCATTATCTAAGGGGGATAGTGTGAATCTAGAACGTGCGTTAAAAGCGGACGGAAGATTCGAAGGTCATATAGTACAGGGGCATGTTGATTGCACTGCCAAAGTTGTAGATGTCATGCTGAGCCGTTCTGAGCGAGTAGGATCTGGAAGCAGAGCGAGCTTGCGAGCGAAGCTTCAGTCCTGCGAGACGAAGGACGTGTCGAAGCATGAGGATGAAATATTAACCATAGAAATCCCAAGTAATTTACAGGGTCTAATAGTCCAAAAAGGTTCCATAGCCATAGACGGAGTATCGCTTACTGTTTCCAAAATTTCTGATTCTACTTTTTCGGTTGCTCTAATTCCTCATACAATAGAACAAACAACTCTAGGAAATTTAAAGGCAGGCGACACTGTAAATCTGGAAGCAGATATTTTGGGTAAATATGTTAGGTCACAGTAAAAATAATGTATGTCATCCTGAGCAAGTCCGCCGAAGGCGGACGCGTCGAAGGGCGAAGAGTGTGTCGAAGCACTATCTATCGCAAGTTTCTTCTAATAGCCTTAAACATACGTGGAGTGCTTTTCCCCCAAATCTCTAAATTTCTTTCTCTGTAACATGCACTTCTATTTGATCTGTTTTCTATATCCATACATGCATATACAGTTGCACGAATTCCTCTTGCCTTCTTTGTAACTCTTCTCATTGGAACAACTCCAAATCCTCCTTCTGAGGTATCCATACACCATCCTCTCCATTCTCCTCCAGATCTTGCACAAGGATGATTTGCAGGAAGGTTAACGTTTACTTCCCACATACCTGTGTTTTCAACATTGATTGTACTAACAGTGGTCTTTGCAGAATTGTTTATATATGCACTCATATCTACACCAACTGGTCCTCCAGCTAGAGTGGTCATTGGTATAACTAGTAATGCACTTATAGCGATTAATTTTTTCATGATTAAAGTGGTTTAGTGAATATAAGTGTACTTTAAATAAAATTTGCCTTTAGTGCGATAGCATTTTTTAATCTTAAGTTGACATCAAATTTTTGCAGTAATCATTTATGTAAGGCAATTGCAATAGTTATTACAGAAATCTCATCAACTGCTTATAGAATTTAAAAAATCTAGTATATAAAAGACCCCCGAACTTTCAGGGGTCTTTTTTAATTATTATTTCTCTTATATAAGTCTTTTTAATTCATCTTTTAAAATATCAAAGCCATTTTCACTAAATATTGATTCTGCATGAAATTGAAATCCTGAGAAATTTTCTCCGCGCAAAGCATGTATTTCCCGAGATTCTGGATCACAACAAGCCTCTACAGAGAGTCCTTCTCGTTCTGGATCATCTATTGCTGCAAATGTGTTGTAGAATCCTACATTTTGTTCTTTTCCGAACAGATCTATTGTTTTTTGTACACCCTGTGTAGGAATTTTCTTTTTAGAAATTTCGAATCCTAGTAATTCACATAATTTTTGATGCCCTAGACATATAGACATAAATTTGCGCCCTTGTTCCAGTAAACAAGTTGTAGCTTCTCCAAGCTTTTCCATTTTTTCTATTTCTTCATCTAGTGGATTTCCAGGCCCTGGGCCAACAATAACAATATCAGATTTGTCTGAATTAATATCGTAATCTTTATATGAAACTAATGTGACATTTGCGCCCATTGCATTAATCATGTGTTTTATTAAATAAGAGAATCCGTCTTCGTTATCTATTATTACAATATTAGTTCCAACTAGTTCAGGAACTGTGTTATTAGATTCTTCCTGATTATTAAACAAGAAACCATTAACGTGTATATTGCGTTCTGCAAGTATATTTTCCATATTCGCATCCAATTGTGAAGGTAATACAGGCCCTTCATTATTTTCTGAAGAATTGTTTAGTGTTTTATTCATACATTCTGCTTTAGCCCTTCTTTCTTTTGCTTCTTCTGCGGGTATAGAATCTCGAACAATTGATGCTCCTGCACGCATTGTAACTAAGCCACTTGGAAATGCATTTATAGTGCGTATTGCAATTGCGCTATCTAGTGCTTCATTTCCTAATTCATCAAAGCAGGTGATAAAAAATTCTCCTGAGTAATATCCACGTGGACTATTTTCATAATTACTTATGATGCCAGATGCACTTCCTCGCGGTGATCCTGTAACAGTAGGTGCATGCATAGATAATTTTAATAATTCACGTACGCTTTTGTCAGATTTACCGACAAGTTGATATTCGGTATGTACTAGATGGGCCATTTCTTTCAAGGATGGACCAATTATTCTTCCTCCTTCGTTGCACATCTCTGCCATTTGTTTTAATTCTTCGTCCATACACATAAAAAGCTCGTTGATTTCTTTTGGATTTTTTAAAAATCTTATGAATGCCTCTAAATCAATTTCTCCATTTGCCTTTCTAAAAGTTCCACTTATTGGGTTCATGCCAACCATGCCATTATTTACAGCAAGATGACGTTCTGGGGATGCTCCAATAAAATATTGTGTTCCATCAAAAAAGAAAAACGTCATATATGCACCGTATTCATTTAGTAAAAGCTTTTTAAAGATATTTAATGCTTTTAATGGAGACATATTGGCAATTTTGCCAACAGCCTTTGAGCATATTACAACGGTGCTTGCGTTTCCTTCTCCTATTTCTCTATCGATAATATTTCGTACAATTTCCTCATATTCTGCATCTTCATCTTCGAATTCCATTTTTCGTTCCATATTTATTTCCTCATTGGGTATCGCATTAAGTAAATCAGAGATGCCAACACGCATTTGTTCTCGTATTTGCATGCATCGTATTTTTGATTCATCTTCATGGCATTCATATCCTAATTCACGTATTTGTGAATATGGAACCATCCCAAGCGCATCGTAGACCACTTTTCCTGGCTCTGTATCTAATGTACGTCTGGGAATATCGTCTACTAGTTCACAATCTATAACATTTCCTGTAAAAATATGAGCCTCTTCCTTTCTATGGCCTTGAACAATAGCAAAAGGATTATTGCTGTTAACTAAATTTTGTATAGTGGCCGGTAATTCATGTCGTGATTTATTCATAGTTAAAATTTGAAATAAAATAAAAAAAGCTCTCAGCTGTATAACTGAGAGCAAATAATTGTAGATATTAACTATCGCCAGCTATACAGTGAGTTTGAGCTGGTATGCCAATTGATTAATTGCCTGGTAAATGGTGTGTACTTATGCACCGGTACAAGAGTACATCATGCTATATAAGTTGTCAATTGGCTATATGAGGTTTCTCTTTCGTATACCTAAGCAGTCCATAAGCATTTGGATACACATGTATACTAAGCAATATGTTTGATCGTCTGTGGATTTCTGTAGTGCAGGCAATAGGGGCAATACTGATTGGTTATCTTGCTTGGATAATGACTAGTACGCATTTCGCAATTCTCTATCAGGAGAATCCTGTATTCTGGATGTTTCATGCACTTGATCTCGGATTCCATGAATTTGGACATTTATTTTTTGGATTCTTTGAGCAAATGCACAGGACATACTTTATGCATTTTCTTACAGTGTTTGGAGGATCACTAATGCAGTGGTTTGTTCCTTTTGCGCTTGTTTGTTACTTCATTTTTACTAATAGATTCTATAGTGCATTCTTTATTTTATTTTGGTTAGCTCAAAGTTTTCATGACTCTGTTCTGTATATAGAAAGTGCTATAGAAATGGATATAGAACTTCTTGGTGGAAACAATCAAGCAGGACATGATTGGAACTATATTCTGCATCACCTCGGTGTTCTTTATATGGATGATCAGATTGCAAGATGGATTTTACTAGCTTCTAAAGCTTTAGCTTGGATTAGTGTGGCAGGGTGTGTGTTTATGGCGATATTTGGGTTTGTGTGGGAGAAGGAGGAGTAAATGGCGCTGCCATGTACCCGAGCACCGCAGTGCGAGTGGTTCATGGCTGGGGAGGAGGGATTCGAACCCCCGAATGACGGGACCAGAACCCGTTGCCTTACCACTTGGCGACTCCCCATTAAAACCGAAACTTAGAAATATCATATCATCTGCGACTACTTGCTTGCCCTGAAGTGTGCGAAGCACTACTTCGGGGGCGACTCCCCATTCTGGACAAATTCTACTTTATCACAAAGACTATTTGTAGCATGCAAAATTTCTGAGAAGAATTTTATGGCGTGTACCCCGTCAGATGGTAGCTTTGTGACGCAATGTCACTATTCTGCTTGACTAAATTAGATAGAAAAAATAGATTGCTTTTCCTATGGAAACTAATAAACCAAAAACATTGGGTGAACATGTTGATGCTATGTTCGATTACAACATTCCGCTTTCAGATTTTGTGGAAAGATATACAAGTGGAGATTCTGACGCCGAAGACATGGTTATTATTGCCAATGTTATTAGGGAAATTGCAAAAGCTCACGATAATATGATTTCTGTTGCAGAAATAATTGGAGATGATGGATTGGATAGTGAAAAAGTAGTTAGTCATATAAATTCTCTGGAAGAAGTAGATAGAGCAGATGTTATATTTAATGTTGAAACGGGTATATGTGATGAAGTTGCAAGAAGATATTATGAAGATAATTTAGGCCCAGCTGGTAGCTTAAATGAAATTGGGAAAAGTTTAGAGTTTCCCTCTCTGGTAAGAGAGGCTGTTTCAGGGCTTATGGATGATCAAATTTCGCAAATATCTGTTGAGAATTTAAATATTGCGCATGTTGTAATAGAGCGTGCATCAGACATGTTGTATAAAAAATTGATTGCAGCTTTAGCTAATAAAGAAGAAGCCAAAAAAACTCCTGAACAAATAATAAAAGAAGGTCTTGCAGATTTTATCGAGGGCTTTGGTGAGCCCGGTGAAGGCAAGGGATGTCCAGATAGGCCTACAATGTCTGATGTTTGTAGTAGGGTTGTGAAAATTGCTGCTGAAGATGAGCATATGGAAGTCTTGAGAAATGAAAATCCACAGATGTATTTAGCTTTAATTCGTAGTGAAGCTAAAAATAGGGCAGATCTGGAGTTGGGATCTTCCAAAGCTTCTACGCGTGAGATGGCTAAAAAAAGCTTGAAAGAAATTTTAGGAAATAGTCCAGAAGGTGATACAGAAATGCTTGAGAAGCTTGCTCGTTGGGCAAGAGAAAATAATATTCAGAGTTTGTGATTTTTGATTTGTTTTATTTTTCAAACATAATATTCACCTTCACAGGTACAAGCGGATCCAAAAGCTTATTTCCATAAGAATCGTTTCCTATACCGAATTCTTGCCTAGGAAGATTATATTTAGCAAAAACCATATTCTCTGCAAGAATTGCATTGAAAGTGATTGATTTTGCTATTCCTTTTAGATTTAAATTTCCAGTAATTGAATATTCATTTTCGCTTATTTTATGAATAATGGTCGATTGAAATGTTGCTTCTGGATAGATTGCAGCATCGAAGAAATCTTCACGCATAAGATGCCCATCGAGCCCTGTGCTATCAGTCTTTACGCTTGTGATATCTATAGATACAGCAATTGTTCCTTTTTCTAAGTTTTCTGGATCAGAAGCATCAGGTACAAATGCGATTTCAAAATTTTCAAATTTACCTGGATGATCGACTACAGAACTTCCTCCTACAAATGTTATAGAGCTATTAAATTTATCTGTATTGAAGTTCTGATGCCGCGGAATTTTAGTAGTTTCGACATAAACTATTGAATCATCCTCAGGTTCACTTGTAGAAAGTTGAGATGTTTGATCTTTGGGTGAACAGGATGTAAACAAAATTGCACAGAGGCAAAAGATGGTAATCGTATATTTATGCATAGTGATATAATATCTACATTCATACGTAGTTAGTAGTAATATAAGTCACATATGGAGAATCATCACAATCATACTTCGGCCGACAAGCAGGCAGGGCATTCAAGCTGTTGCGTAGTAAATGGCAATAAGAAGGATTGGTTTCTTATAATCATGAGTGCAACAATTATTGTTACGTATTTATTAAATTTATTTGCTGCAGATTATATAAGCTTGGTTCCGTATCTAACTTCGTTTGCCGAAAATACTTCTCAGCTTATAAATAAAATGTGGCATGGGGTTTTGATTGGAATTATCTTTGTTGGGATTCTTTCGGGTGTTCCAAAGTCATTAGTTTATTCAGTTATTGGTAGAGGAGGAACTTTTGGAGGAGTGATTCGTGCTACAGCAGCAGGAGTTCTGCTCGATCTTTGTTCACATGGAATTCTTCTTGTAGGAATGCAGCTCTACAAACGGGGAGCGAGCCTAGGACAGGTAATGGCTTTTCTAATTGCAAGTCCATGGAATTCGATATCTCTTACTGTAATTTTATGGGTTCTTGTAGGGATTAAATGGACACTTGTTATACTTGGATTTTCATTTGTGATTGCGATAATTTCTGGTGTTGTCTTTGACAAGTTGGTTGCAATGAAGATTTTGCCAGATAATCCGAATAAGGTTACAGAATCAAATAATGATGGTTTTGTAAAAGAGTTCAAAAAATATATTGCATCAGTTAATTGGGCTCCAAAATCGTTTGTAAATACTTTAAATAAAGGTCTTCACGAATCGGAGATGATACTTCGTTGGATTTTCTTCGGGATTGTTCTGGCGGCTTTGATTCAGACATTCATATCTACAGAATTATTTGCACAAGTGTTTGGACCTACAATTCTTGGTCTAGGTGCGACTCTTATCTTTGCAACTGTTTTAGAGGTATGTAGCGAAGGATCTATGCCTATAGCAGCGGATTTCTTACTTCGAGCTGGAGCGCCAGGGAATACTTTTGCATTCCTTATGACAGGAGTTTCTACTGATTACACAGAGATAATGTCCCTCAAGGAAACTACAGGCTCATGGAAAATTGCATTTTTCCTGCCACTTGTTACGTTTCCACAGGTTGTAGTAATTGCATTGATACTTAATCAGTTCGCTGCATAATGTCCAAATGTGAGGGGGCAATAAATGCTTGTTCTAAATTTTTAATGTCATGCTAACAGTGCTTCGACTCACCCTTCGCCCTTCGACGCGTCCGCCGCGGCGGACTTGCTCAGGATGACAAAGCGAGACTTAAGCGTCGTGGGTGCGCCCACTCCGCTTCAAGTGCTCGCTCTCTCAGGGTGGCTCAGCATGACATATCTGTACATATTTGCATTTAAAACTTTCTTACCGAGTTTTGGTCATGGCTCATAAGCATACGTACAAGTCGTAAATCCCTATAAGAAAACTTTCCATTTAGATTGTCGTATACAGGTTTTAGGAGTGCTACTCCACAAGACTTAAATGCTTCGGAGATTGTTTTAAATATTTTTGGCTCTGGCATGAGATGACCTATATCAGGATTTTTTCCATTTTCGATAAGTTTTTCGATATGACTAATAATAGTCTCTTCTTTGAATCCTAGCTCCTCTACTATTGAATCAATAGATTCTCTTTTTTTGAGTAGTGCGAGTGTGCGCAAATGATTTGGAATATTTTTTTCTCGTTTCTTCTTTTTATAATTTTCTCCAAGATATGGAGGTTCTTCTGGTAGTTTTGCTGATATCATGTTCCATTCTGCATCTACTAATTTGTAGAAATTTTGTACGATAGGATCGATGAATATGCTGTCTTCATCCCATTTCTCCACGAATAGTCCAGATTCTGATCGTGCACGACTGAGAGCTACATATGCATGTCCTGATTCCCATAGATTGGTCAGGCGAACCATTAATCTATCAATTGATGCACCTTGTGCTTTATGAATAGTGGTTCCCCATGCGAGTGTAATAGGAAAATTTATAGCGATTGCTTTCTCGATGCCATTTCCATCAAGTAATGAAAATTCTTCCCGAGCTATACATACAGTAAGTCCATTAAGAAGTTTAATGTGGAGTGACTCTTCCTCCATATCTACTATTTTGCCAAGGCTGCCATTTACATACTCATATGGATATGACGTATCATTTTTTCTAAGCATGACCAATGCATCCTTTTTTATATGTAGTACATCTGGAATAGGACATTGTTTTTTGAGTCGTTCGACAAACATAGATCCTCCTTCGTATAGTGTTCGAAAAGATTTAAGCTTATGAGGTATCGTTTCGAGTCTTCGCATGTTGTATGTCTCGGCAGATGCGCGATAGGGGAATAGTCTTGTTCCATCGAATGCTTGGATTTCTTGATTGGATCGTTCATTAAGGAATTCTCGTACATCTTCTCCGATAATTCCATTTCTAATATTATGAAGAATAGATAGAAGTCGTGGCTCCGAAGTTCGTACTGTAGTGCGAAGAAATGCTGGCTTAAATTTGCTGTATTCCCATATAGGATGGGCGAATGCCCAATCCTTTTCGGTATCGTTTGGTTGAACAGGAGGCAATTGCGCGAAATCTCCAACTACAATGATGCGCATTCCGCCCCATACTTCACAGCTTTCGCGTGCATATTTTGCAATTTCTTCTGCAATGGACAGGGTTTCACCCGAAAGCATAGAAACTTCGTCTATCACAATAGATGATGCACATTGCATTCGTCGTATGAGCCTTTTGTTTTGTAATGCACGCGTTATGGTTGCAGCGCGTCCTCCTTCCATAATTCCTAGCCCAAAAAAACTGTGGAATGTTCTTCCTCCTATAATTGTTGCCGCAGCTCCAGTACTTGCAAGCACTGGACATTCTTTTGTGCTTTTGCCTGCTATGAAACGTCGTAGAAGTTCACTCTTTCCTGTTCCTGCTGCTCCAGTAAGAAACACATTATCGTTGCCTACAAGTAGGTGCAGTGCTTTTGCCTGGCATGGGGTAAAGCGGAATGACGACATGAGCCATATGGTGCACTAACATACACCTAGTTGCAAGGGAATGTTAAAAATAAGGAATGAGATTAAAATTCTGATTTGTAGAGAAAGAACATAGCTTTGCGAATAAAGCATATGAGCATAGAATTACAGATATGTTCTTCTTTCATTCAAAAGACCCATTCTCGAGGCTTACAAATAAATTAGAGATGATTATAAAGGGGAGATTGTGGTTGCAGGCGATTCTCGCTCTTGTGCTCGGAGTAGTGACAGGGATTTTTATGGGTCCGGATGTAGGCTTTATGGATCCTGCGCGAGCAGCGTTTATTACTTCGTGGCTTGCGCTACCTGGAGAGATTTTTCTCAGGTTGATTGCTATGGTTCTTATCCCGTTACTAATAGCTTCGATAATAAGGGGTCTTGGTGGATCAAATGATGTAAAGCAGCTTAGATCTGTAGGAATTAAATTTTTTGCTTACATAATTTGTACAACAATAGTTGCTTCGACTATTGGACTTACTATGGCGAATGTAATTCAGCCAGGGAAATATGTTCATTTGTCTGATGATGTAAAAGTTACAGAAGCGGCTCATATAAATGGTATGCCAGAAGATAAAAATGGTATGGAGATTGTAGAAGCACTTCCTGCTTCTATAGTAAATCTGATTCCAGAAAATCCTCTAAGGTCAGCTCTAGAAGGGGAGATGCTTGGAGTGGTTATATTTTCCATAATTATAGGTATAGCTTTTGCAGTTAGGAGTAATAAGAAGATAGAGCCTCTGCTTGGACTTCTAGATGGAATACTGGAAGTGTGTATGACTATAGTTAAGTGGGCACTCATACTTGTTCCTTTTGCAGTGTTTGGACTTATAGCTCGGATGGCATCGCAGGTAGGAGTGGTTACACTTCTGGGGATGGGAGTTTATGTTCTTACTGTGCTTGGAGGACTTTTGATACTTCTTATTTTCTATTATTTAGTAATTCTAATATTTGGCAGAAGAAATCCTTTTGTATTTATTAGAAGAGTTGCTCCAGTTCAACTTCTAGCATTCTCTACTTCTAGTTCTGCTGCTGTGATTCCTGTTTCTATAAGAACGGCAGAAGAAGATCTGGAGGTGAAGCCAGAAACAGCGGAAGTTATAGTTCCACTTGGAGCGACTATGAATATGGATGGAACTGCACTTTATCAATCTGTAGCACTTCTATTTCTAGCACAAATCTCTGGTATAGATCTTTCTATAATGCAGATGGTACTGGTTGTACTTACATTAGTTTTATCTTCTATAGGTGCTCCAGCAACTCCCGGTGTAGGTATGGTGATACTTGGGTCTGTAGCTGCAAATCTGGGTATACCAACTGCAGGTCTTGCACTTATATTCGGAGTAGACCGTATTATTGATATGTGTAGAACTGCTGTTAATGTAACAGGGGATTTAACTGCTTGTGTTGTACTTGGACGGAAGGGTTAATGAATAATTAATAATTAAAAATGAATAATTATGGAAGATTTTTCCTTAATTGTTAATTGTTCATTATACATTGTTCATTCGTACTTTTATCTGTTTGTTACCTCAAGCAAAGAGTTGAACGAGAAATCATACATATACCATCCATGCCCCAACCAAGAACCTTGTATATGTCTAGGTAGCCATCCGCGGACAGTCTCACAAAATCCTGCTTCTTTAAATAATTTCATGTATTCATTTCTAGTAAGAAGCGATTGGCCTTTTCTTACTTTGTCTGGATTTTCTTCTTGTGAGCCAAATCTATCTTCTTCTGTGATGCATTCGAAAAATACATATCTTTTAGTTACTCTTTTTAGTTCTTGTATTGCGAGCTTTACTTCATCCTTTTTTAAGTACTGAAAAGTATCCGTACATAGAGTGATGTCGACGGACTGATCTGCACATGGAATATTTGTAGCAGAACCAAGACGAAGATATTTTTTTACAGGAGAATTATCTATGCAGTACTTAGATACATCTATTCCATATGCTTCTGCTTTTCTTTTTCGCATGATTTCTATAGTCCCTCCAAGCGCACATCCAACGTCTAGGTATACCCAGTTTGGTCTTGGACGAACATAATCAAACATATAAGAGACTATCCATCTAGCTTGATCCTGTTGCCATACTTCGTAGTTGTAGTTCTTGTCCGAGAAATAATCTTTATCAAATTTCTTGGATCTGGAAATCGCTTCTTTTGTTGCGTCGCGTCTGATTATAAACGGGCAGTTACTCGTTTTTTTAATAACAGGTTTAGTGAGAAGAGATGACATTCGCTTATTAAGTATTGTATGTACAGTTAGCCCTTATTTACAATGCCTAAATATTACATGTCCTCCAAAAACCACTCCTTCTACAATTATTCCGATATCGCCAAATTCTAATGTCTTTCCAGTCTCTCTTATAAGTTTTCTAATTTCTTTTACTGATTTAAGTGATTCTATAGAACATTTGTGAGGTTCTTCTTCTCTGTTCCCAAATATATTGTAGATTTCATTGTCATCCATTGATTCTGGATACTTATCTAGTGGAGGAAGTTCTTCTCCAAATGGAACAGGTGGATCTTCGGATATTCCTTCTACCAGTTTTTCTACATATTCATCCCATGCATCGTAGTGCATAGGATTACTGTACATAGTTCCTCTGCAAAACGGAGATTCACAAAAACAGTTATCAGTTCCTGCTTCGCAGTCATCATCTTGTTCTCCTAAAAAGTAATCATAAGTAATTTCTTCTCCAGGAAATATTTTTCGTAGAGCAAACAGAATAGTTCTTCTGCCTAGTGCTCCCATTCCACAATTAGGTTCGCATGAGGTGTTTCCCGTGTGCATTCCAGGTACATCTGGATCTGGGCAGATATCTACTTTATCGCTGTACCACATGTCATATACAACATCATCGTCATATAGATCGACACTTTCATCTGAGCGAACTACTTTTCCTAAATAATCAGATATTACGGTTCCGGCTTCTATGATATCTGTTGCGAAAATTCCTTTTCCTTTTTCTTCAGTTTCCTGGACTTCTACTTGTGGTATTAAAAACATAGCGCAGCAAGTTTAATGGAGAGTGAGACTCAAGTATATTAAAAACATGTGTATAAAATAGCGGCGTAGCGATATCGCCATTTTTTTTGTGTGATTTTTCCGAATAATATGTTTCATATTTTTCGCGAAGCCGTATTAAAACGCAGTGATCTGCTTATGGTAATAAGGTGATGCGTTCTTGTATCTCTGAATAGTTAGATGAACTATTTCGTCTATGAAGTCTTCATATGTCATTCCTGTCATTACTGCTGCATCTGGAAGTGAATCTTCATCACATATGCTTGCATTTGGATTGCATTCCAAAACAAATGGGTTTCCATCCTTATCCACACGTACCTCTATACGAGCATAGTCGTGACAATCTGTAATGTTGTATGCATCTATGCTTATCTCTGTAATTAGAGATGCAAGCTTCTTAGGAATTCTAGGAGGACATTCCGTTTTGATTTTTTCGTATGGATTATTTCCATCTTTCCATTTTGCATCATATGCATAGATATGCCAGTAGCCTTCTGGCATTTCTCCGAAGATTGATCTCGTAAGAGGTAGAACCTTCAAGGTGTCATCGTTACCAATTATTCCTACATCATATTCATCTCCTTCTATATATTCTTCTACAAGAACCGGTCTATTTACTTCCTCGAGTATGTAATCTATTTGTCTTTGTAATTCTTTTTTATTCGTAACTACAGAATCATTAGTAACACCTATAGAGTTGTGAGTGTCTGCAGGTTTTACCATTAGTGGATAACGAAGATCTTCTTCTATCTCGTCATCGTGATCATAAATGTAGTCCCAGTTTGGAGTTGGGATATCGTAGTATTCAAATAATTGTTTTGCTCGGATCTTATTCATACACAGAGCAAGAGTTTCTGCATTACATCCAGTGTATGGAATCTGAAGCATTTCAAGTAATGCAGCAGAACATGGTTCAAGTAATGCGTTATCGTTTACTCTTTCGCAAACATTAAAAATAAGATCTACTTCCGAAGTTCTAAGCTTTTCGAATGGAAGAGGGGACTCGTTCATATCAAACAAGCTCACGTTGTAGTGCTTCTTCTTGAGAGCCTTTTCTACGTCTTTGGCCATCGAGGCTAGGTCTTGTTCTGCATCTCCACCATTCCCGTTGTACATGTTGCCTAATATTCCTATGTGCAACTTTTGTCTTTCTCTTTTTGGAATTTTACGAATCTTTTCTATTTTTGCACTGCCTACAAGTTGCTTCCTTGTAATCCTGGCAGCAGAAAGTGCGCGCTTACGTTCGGTTTTGCCCACACTGGATATACTTCTAAATGGTGTAATTTCTATATCTACTTTTTTGAGAAACTCACTTACTTGTTCTTCTGCATCTCTGTAGGTTTTTCCTTCTCCTACTACCCATCCCATATTTTCGAATCCTTCTGGTGGAACAAGTACTGTGTCTCCAACTTCTTTATTTACATATACCTCATGAGTTGAACAATTTTTTATAGCCTCTTTTAGTCCTCGTTGCCTGGAAACTACTCCAGATCGTTCAGGAATCATATATCTACTTGCGAGAGTGCAATTTGTTTGCCTGTATTTTACCCATTCCATATCAAGCATCTGATCTGTAGCAATTTTCAGTCCTGCATCTACCAAATATATATCCCACACTCTTTCTACCCAAGAGCACAGATAATCACCTCCCATTCTAGATGCTGCATCTATAACTTTTGCTCCGTCTGGAACAATTTTCATTTCTATGTGAGCTAAACTGTCCGTTACTCCAAGTGCTATAAGTGCTGCCTCTGCGATTTTTACAGTCTTAGCTCTAGCACCTTCTGTGAGTCTAGCTGGGGCTACGTCTCCTTCTTCTACGAAGTAAGGTTCTTTTGGTGGAAGCTTTTCTATTATCCCAGTTACGTGTGGGATTCCGTACTGAACTATGCATTCCACACTTACTTCCATTCCTGGTATGTATTCTTCGTACAGGAACTGTCCACTGTTGTATTGGAATATAGGATTAAAGTCTGGTGTGCAGTTACTTTTTAAATATTTAAATACTTTTTCTGCGTCATCTTGATCATCTACTTTTACAACAAATTCACTATCTGCTCCTGCTACAGGTTTCATAACTGCAGGAAAACCAACCTCATTCATTGCTTCCTTTAGATCATTTTCTGTTTTTACCAAATGATAAGTAGGAACAGGCAAACCTGTTTGCTCTAGTCTTTGTCTCATTCGGAATTTGTTTCTAGTCTGCATTGCTGCAGCTCCTGTATTCCCGGTCCACTTGAATTCTCTGCAAATCCTAGCCAGAAGAGGAATATCATCTTCCCAAAAAGTTATAGCACCATCTATTTTTACTTTTGGATGGTCTTCTATAAATTTGTGGATCTTATCTATGCATTCACTGTGATTGTATGTATCTGCTTCTATAAAATAGTTAGTAAGTTTCTGTGAATCGTTTTTCGCATTTAGAAGCACAATGTTGTATCCAAGCTTTTTTGCTTTTTCTAAAGTGAAATGTTTTTTCTTCCCTCCGGAGTTTACGAATAAAATTGTTTTTTTCTCAGCAGTTTGCTTTTTTGTAGACATGTTAAGTGGAATTTAGAAAGGAAACGATAGAAAGTCAAAGGGAATTTTTATTTGCAAAAAGTTTTATTTGCAAAGCGTCGCACGTTGTGCTCCGAATTTTAAATTTTAAATTACAAATTTTAAAACAATTTTTAATTCGCACAGTGCATCCTTCGAGATGGTTTTGCTGTGTCATCCTGAGGAGTACTGAGCCCTTCGACAAGCTCAGGATAAACCAAGGCGAAGTACATCTCGAAGGATAAGCAGCAAAACCTCCTCAGGATGACACTAATTGAAAAAATATCCTGTTCGAACATTGAAAATTAAGTAATTGAAAATTGAATGAAAATTTAAAATTGAGAATTTAAAATTTCGCCCTTTTCAGAGCTGTTAGCCTTCCATTTCCCACATTTGTCTAATATGATGCATGCGATGGATACCGGTCTAGTTCCCTTAAATGAGCTAAAAGAGCAATCAATCGAAAGAATAAAGAATGCAGATTCTCAAGATGATTTGGTCATAATAGAAAAAGAGCTATTTGGCAGAAAGAGCGGTCTGATTACTTTGCATATGCATGCCCTCAGAACTCTTCCAGATTCCGAGAGGAGAAGTCGTGGTGGAGAAATAAATAAAATAAAAAAAGAGGTAGAAAATGAATTAAAAAGCAGAAAAAGTTTTCTAGAAAAAAAACAAATGGATTCTCTTTCGGAAGAAGATTTGTTAGATGTAACTATGGATCTTCCAAATACAGAAAGTGGTCACCTTCATTTGATCCCAGAATTTATTTCGAAAGTAGAAGAAGTTTTTGGAAGAATGGGATTCGACACAGCATATGGACCAGAGATAGAAACAGAAGAATATAATTTTGATTTATTGAATTTTCCAAAAGGACATGCTGCAAGAGATATGCAAGATACATTTTGGGTAGGGGACAGAGATGGAGAACAAAGAGTGCTTCGAACTCATACTTCTCCTGTACAGATTCGATATGCAAAAGAGCACAAACCTCCGTTTAGGATGATCTGCCCAGGGAAGGTATACAGGAAAGATGCAGACGCAACTCATTCACCTATGTTCCATCAGTTTGAAGGAATGATGATAGGAAAAGACATATCACTTAAGCATCTGAAGGGCGTGATGGTAACTGCTATGAAAGAACTTTTATCTCCAGATTTAGATTTTCGTTTTCGTGCAGGCTTCTTTCCATTTACAGAACCTAGTCTAGAAATGGATATCAAATGGCAGGGAGATTTATCTAAGAGTAGGGAAGGGCAGTGGCTAGAAGTTGCAGGATGTGGAATGACTCATCCAAACGTTTTACGAAATGTAGGTATAGATCCAGACGAATGGCAAGGGTTCGCTTTTGGCTTCGGTATAGAACGTCTTCTTATGATCAAACACCAAATACCTAACATTAGGTTGTTCTATCTAGGAGACTTGAAGTTCTTGAGGCAGTTTTGATGTCCTTATGTCATCCTGAGCAGCGAGTCCACCGCAGTGGATGAGCGTGTCGAAGGGCCAAATATATGCTTGTTCTATATGGGAGACATGAGATTTTTGAAGCAGTTTTAGTGAGCGTTCAGCGCAAAGCAAGGAAATATCTTTGTGCATGATTTACGAATGACTCTTCTTCCATTTGTCTAATTCAACTCCATGCACTACTCCATGAGGTGATATTTTTACTGTATCCTTAGTAAGAGGCTTCTCAGAAGCTCGCACAGGTACATCTTTGCCGTTTAGATTTACGTGAATCTCACAAGAATTCATTGTTGCTTCTGCACCATCAGCTACGTGACTAGTGGTCTCTTGTAATCCAGCTGTAATTGCTGCTTGTACCTTTGGATCAGGTTCTGCTGCATCTACTGGATCTATGCTTTTTGGAAATGTGGATTCTGGTGTTGTCATGATTATTTTGGGTAAAAAAATGTGTAAATAAAAAAATAGCCTCTTCTTGGAAGAGAGGCTCGTGTCTGTTTGGTATTAAGATTTACGCACGCAGCCTTCCTTCCGCCGTAAGGAGGAGGAGAGATAGGCCGAGTAGTAGGTTGCGTGAATTATTCATTACGATTTAACGAGGTAATTTTATACCGCTTTATAGGTTCGTCAAGAAATTGATTCTATTTTTCGCTAAATCTATTGTAGAGCCAAGCAAAGATGTATCCTCCTATGAGCCCATCTATAAAGCCCCATATAGCACCAATTACAGCCCCAGGAATTGTGTTGTCATATCCAAGATATACAGAGCTTATAATGCTAATTATGGTGTTTCCATAGTTACCATCGAACAGAGAGATTATAGAAAGCAAGGCAAGGCCAAGTGCCATTGTGGAACCAAGAGCTAGACCGAGATTTTTTGGATCGAGAGTTTTCATATCAAGTTTTGGGTTAAATTACATCGGGATTCTAGCATGAATATAAGATGCCCTTCCAATCCACATACATATACCGCTAATATTCAAGGCAATGGATCTACCAAAGCCATCTGCTCGGGAAGATATAAAGGATTGGTTTATGCGAAAGGCCCCTCCTCACAGCATTGCATTATTTCGAATAGTATTTGGAATATCTCTTATGTATGCCTGGGCGCCTAGAGCCGTAGAAGCATCTGCATATCTCACGGTATTTATAATGATGCTACTTCTACTTATAACAATAGGATGGTTTATGAGAGTTGCAGCTCTTTTATCTGCTTTTATTTATCTTTATGTCTCACTATCACTAAATTTTGCAACTTCCATATTGGAGCCATCGACAGTGATAATAATGTTGGTTTTAATGATGAGTGGTGCAGATAAGACTTTTTCAGTTGCTATGCGCAGAAAGTATGGATCTGCAATAGAACATGAATACACAAGTATTTTTCCACAGAGAATTTTTTCCTTATCACTCACTGCCTTTTATATAATCATTGGTTTAGACAAATTCCTTGATCCTATGTGGCAGTCTGGAGTACAGCTATGGTCGAGTGCGATTGGATCGAGAGATAAAGAAATTACGTCATGGGTTGCGAGGCAAAGATTACCTGTTTCTATGTTTAATTGGATTATTTATATAGCAAAAGCATTCGGAATAATGCTTCCTATTTGCGTTTGGATTCCTTCTGTAAGATTATTATTTTTTGTAGGAGTAATAGTGATGCATGTTCTTAGTGGATTGTTCCTGGATATGTGGTGGACGCTTGCGCTGGCCCCACTCTATATACCCTTCGTCGATCCAGAGGTTATGATGAAGAAGCTAGTTGGATGCGGCTCCGCGGATAAGTTGAACTCTAAATAGCGATCCCGCTACGCCGTCATTTCGTTTCACTCAAGAATTCCTTAAGCTCTTCAAATATTGCAGAAGTAGATGCGACACATTTTACGTCTCCAGGATTTTCGTAATCTATAAAGTAGTCTCCGCCAGCTTCTTTTATTATCAAGGCGCCGGGAGCTATGTCCCATAAGCCGACTCCATCAAAAAACACTCCATCGTTATGTCCTTGTAAAATTCTTCCCATCTCATGTGCTGCACAGCCATAATTATGCAGTGAAGCGCAGGCAGGAGTAGATATCTGCAAAATGCCATTAGAATCTTTCTTTGCTCTTTTGGTTAGATTAGAACAAAGAATTGCATCCATCATATTTTTTGTATTTCTTAGTTTTATGGGATTTCCATTTAGAAATGCTCCTCCATCTTTTACAGCTGTGAACATTTGGTTCAAAAGTGGTAAGTACATAACTCCTACAATTAACTCTTTGTTTTCTTGTAATGCGATAAGTATTCCAAAATCTTCTCTGGCACGAACAAAATTTATAGTTCCGTCTATTGGATCTATGATCCATTCGTAAGGGGAGTCAGATGGTTTATTTTCTTCCGATGCTTCTTCTCCTATAAATCCATGTTCTGGGAATTCTTCTTTTATAGCACTGATTATTATCCTTTGTGATTCTTTATCTATTTCTGTAACAAGATCATTTTCTGTTTTCTTGGTTTTTATATCCAAATCAGTCCCATGATTTTCCACTACAAAATCTCCTGCTTTTTCTGCAATTTTTATAGCGATTTCTAATGCTTTATCTAGATCAATCATCTAGTAAGAGTTTATGTGTCATCCCGAGCGCAGTCGAGGGATGATTTATAAATAATTGTAAAAATCTCATATATTCTTATGAGGAAACAGATCAAGATTTGTTTTAAGGTTTCTTAGGTCTACAAAATTAACAATCGAACTATGTCTGGATTTCATCATATCGTGCTTTGCTTAGCATGAGAGATCTACGGAATGTATCTCCTTCTAATGAAAGCCATGCATAATTCATTCTACTCTTTGCCAACTGACTTGTGCCATTTCCTCTATATATAAATCCAAAATTAGGATTATCGATAAAACTTTGTTGAATGTCTGGTATCAAAGATCTGAAAGCTGCATTGCTTCGATTGCGAAGATTATGAATCAAATCTCTCTTTTGTTCAGGCTCTGCCTGATCAATATCTGTGTGCAAAGATTCAAGTGCATCGGCTTGAGTTTGCAATTTTTCTTCAAGGATTCGGATATTTGGTATCGATGATGCTGGAACTTTATTTTCCAAAACAGTTGCGATTTCATATTGATTCACATATGTGATAAGAGTGATATCGTTATTATTTAATCCATGCTCAATGGTGTTACTTAAGCCTTCATTTGTAGGCAGGAAATAAGCATCATCAACACTTTCCATTCCATGCTTTCCGCGTCCAGGTATGCATATATTCCATAAAGAAAGAGTTTCTAATATTAACTCGATTGCCCTTTCTCCATCTTCGCCATAGCTTCTTTTTTGCAACTCAATAGTTGCACGTAATTTTAGATCAAACAAATTTAATTCATTTGATGGAAACCCTGTTTTTTCTTGTGCAAAGGCTACATGTTCAGCTCTGCGTTTAATGCTTTCTCTATGCCATTTCACAGCTTGATCATTTCTATCAAATGATATTTCTCCTCTCAGAGTGTTTTGATCTGATTCAAGCCTTGCTATCGATTTAGAAATATCAGGTTTAAGCATATATAGTATATAGGAACACTATTTCATTATTTATGTCAACTATTTGGAAGGCCTATCTTGAATTCTATTTGTTGTTCCGAGTCATTCGGCTACGTTCAGGACAGACTAAGTTGAGGAATGAATATACTTTGAAAGATATGTAGCAATTCTTTTTCTATCCTCATTCTCCTTATTAACCTTGGAATATAATTCAATAAATTCAATTCTTTGTTCTTTTTTATGAAAAGCATAGATAATTCGCATAGATGAGCCTTTAAGATAGAGGCAAAATAATCGGGCTTTGACGATATAAACAGTATCTACTTGTGTAATGATATTAAAGTGCTTGCTATGTCCAAGTGGCATAAATGAAATGATGTTCTTAAATTCATCTATATCATTCTCAAGTGAGAGATATTTCTTTTGTAGCCGCTTACAATCTTTCTGAAATTCGGTAGTTTCATTAAAGTTCATCATCGTAATTTCGTACGGAATATCTCTCATCACGATAGAAGACACTCTCATAGGAAAGCGGTTTTCCTTCCTGGGCAGATTTCCATGGAATATCTTCGTGTGAATAATTTTCTATCTCCTTCGCATTTTTATCAGAAAAACGTGCGAGTACATCATCAATATGCTCTATCTCGCGAGCAGAAAAAAGTGAAAGATTTGGACGTTTTAGTGGTAGGTACTTCCTCTGGTCATATTTGAAGTATTTACTTTTTACAGCTTCAAGCTCTCCTTTTGTCTGCATATCTTTGACAATTGTTCCAAGTTCAACAGAAGTGGGACCGTGATGATTTTTAATATATGTTGCACCCATTAAATTTTCCTCAAATTTCTCGTAATAATCAAAATCTATGAAGTAAAGAAGTTTGTGTAAGACTGTCTCTCCCACATTCGGCTTACCGCCCACCTTGCCGAGTACATACAGAAGTACTTGCTTGAATTTTTCCAGATTTTTTTCTTTTACTCTTATTTGGAGATCATTCGACTTCTTTGCTTTTTTAGATTTTTCAAGAATAACTTCATGATCCGGTTGGATGCCAGCAAGTAATTCGTCCAGTGTAAGTTCAAAAATTGCAGCAAGCTTCTTTGCTTCTCCTATTGTTAGTTCGCGCTCATTTTTTTCTACTTGTATGTATGTTGGACGTGAGATGCCGAGTTGTGATGCAATGTACTCTTGTGTGAGATTATATTTAACGCGTTGTTGATGGATAAATTGAGGAAGCATGATGAGAAACTCAATTCTATCTTATGTAAAAGATTTTGTCAACAACTTTGTAAAAGTATTTTACTTTCTTGTAATTCGCGTAAACAGGAACAGTGTGACTACTTCTTGCTAGCAATAGAGTCCAGTGCTTTCAGAGCTTCTATAGGAACCATCCATATAGTTGTATTTGATTGATCAGAACTTAGGTCATTTATGCTTTGAAGCGTTCTTAGGTGCAATGCGCCATTCTGCTTAGAAAGAGTTTCTGCAGCTGATGCAAGATTGGATGCTGCTTCTACTTCTCCAATAGAATTTATAACTACAGCTTTCTTTTCTCTTTCTGCTTCTGCAACTTTTGCGATTGTTCTCTTTAGATTCTCTGGAAGGATAATATCTTTTAGTTCTACAGAAGATACATCTATACCCCAGGCATCTGATGCTGAATCTACTCTTTGTTTAATTTTTTCACTTATCTCTGTTTTGTTTGCAAGCAGCTCATCGAGTGTTACTTCTCCAACCGCGTTTCTCATAGTGGTTTGAGCAAGCTGTGAAACTGCATAATAAAAATCTTCTACTTCTATTATAGATTTAGAGGCATCTAATATTTTGAAATATAGAACTGCGTTTATACGTATAGGAATATTATCTTTTGTTATTGCTTCTTGATCTGGCACATCTACTGCTTTTACACGTATGTCTACTTTTATAAGTCTCTGGAATACAGGAATGATTATTTTCCATCCTGGCTCCCAGGTTTTGCTGTACTTACCCATTGTAAGTAATACGCCTCTCTCGTACTGATTTATTTGTCTTATAAACGAGGCGAGTATAGCTAGTACTGCTACTGCTCCTGGCCATGAGAATAGAAAGTTTATGAATACTTGAGATAAAGGCATGATTATTTTGGGGAAAATTATGAAGAACTAATTTTTATAATTTCTAGAAATGATTCTGGTTTAAGTGAAGCTCCTCCTATAAGTCCTCCATCTATGTCTGGTTGAGATAAAAGTTCTTTTGCATTTTCTGGCTTCATGGATCCTCCATATAGTATGCGTGTTTCATCTCGAACATCTTCTGGAAGAAGGTTCCTTATATAGGCATGCATTTCTTGTGCGTCTTCTTTGGTGGCAGTTTTTCCTGTGCCGATTGCCCAGACAGGTTCGTAAGCGACGATTAGGGATTTAGGGTTTTGGGGCTTTGGGGCTTCGGAGTTTAAGATTTTCAAAACTGTCTCAAGTTGAGTCTTAATAACTTCTTTTTCCTTGCCTTCTTGTCTTTCTTCTTCTGTTTCTCCTACACATAATATTGGCAATAGATTATTTTCGATTGCAGAGACAACTTGCTTCGCAACACATTCATTGGTTTCACCATGATCTTGCCTTCTTTCTGAGTGTCCACAGAGAACATATTTACATCCTGCTTCTTTTAGCATTTTCATAGAAACATCACCTGTGTGAGCACCGCTTTCTTCTGGATGCCCAGATTGTCCTCCTGTAATTATTCCTGCATCTATGCATTTTGTAATATCTAAGAAAGTGGGGAATATAGCGGTATCTACTGTTTCTTTAGGTAAATAAGCTTCTAGAGCCTGTCGCGGCGTAGTTCCCGTAGGGAACGGAGCCGGATTCATTTTCCAGTTTCCAGCGATTAATTTTTTTCTGCTCATAACTAAAGAATAGCAGAGATTTTTGTTTGCATCTTCTCTGCACCTATATATACTCTTCCGAGCAATGGAAACTCGTGTTCATCCGTAGGGTCAGTAGTCTCTTCTCGAGACAATTTCTGATTCTGCGGGTGGGCACAAAGTTTGCCTCTTTTTACAGGCGGCCTTGTTTCCATCCAAAGCTCATTAACACCATGGGCAAGTCACATCACTCTCGAAAGATGTGGCAAGGCTTATCACTAGAAGTAGTGGTGAGTCGAAGCGTATCAGCTCTGAGTCAGCTGATGCGTTCCAAAATAAGACAATTTAGAATTTAATTTGCAATTTCATTTAGTAATTAAAATTTATTTTTTAATGACATATGAACAGCGCATTATTCCGACATTTAAAAAGAAATGTTACTCATGTGCATTACATGAATGCCTCGACTCTGTATTCCGACGAAGGACGTAGCCAGCTGCGATAAGCCTCGGTGAGCCGCTAGGCAGGCGATATCAACCGTGGATTTCCGAATAGGTAAACCTGCTGGGGGGAATGCCCCAGTATCGCGTTTTACGCGAAGGTCACTCTGCGAACTGAAACATCTAAGTAGCAGAGGAAAATAAATCAAAAGAGATTCCCTTAGTAGTGGCGAGCGAAAAGGGAAGAGCCCAAACTTCGCACTTGTGCGGAGGGTTGTAGGAGCCCAATATCCGATTTCATCTGTTTAAATGAATATCCTGGAAAGGATAGCCATAGAGGGTGATAGCCCCGTAATTGAAAAACTGATGGACGGTAGGGATTTCCTGAGTAAGGTCGGTCACGTGAAACCTGGCCCGAATCTGGGTGGACCACCATCCAAGGCTAAATAGATACAGAGATCAATAGCGGATAGTACCGTGAGGGAAAGGTGAAAAGCACCCCGAATAGGGGGATGAAATAGTTTCTGAAATGTAATGCATTCAAGGAGTGGGAGTCCGCCTCGGCGGATGACCGCGTGCCTTTTGTAGAATGAGCCAACGAGTTCGTTCTCAGTGGTTTGGTTAAGGCAGTTTTAGCCGGAGCCATAGCGAAAGCGAGTCCGAATAGGGCGTATTTGATCGCTGGGACGAGACCCGAAACCGGGTGAGCTATCCATGGGCAGGGTGAAGGTCGTCGAAAGGCGACTGGAGGCCCGAACCCACTCATGTCGCAAGATGAGGGGATGACCTGTGGATAGGGGTGAAAAGCCAATCGAACCCGGAGATAGCTGGTTCTCTTCGAAATGCCTTTTGGGGCAGCCTCGTCGTGCACAGTAGGGGGTAGAGCACTGTTTCGGGAAGGGGACCTTTCCGGTTCACCAACCTGTGACAATCTCCGAATACCTACTTTTAGACGACGGGAGTGAGACGGTGACAGCTAAGTGCCATCGTCGAAAGGGGAACAACCCAGACCTTTTGCTAAGGTCCCTAATATAGGTTAAGTGGTAAAGGAAGTGTGATGACGGAAACAACCAGGAGGTTGGCTTAGAAGCAGCCATCCTTTAAAGAAAGCGTAACAGCTCACTGGTCGACTGTTGTTGTGCGCCGAAAATTCAACGGGGCAAAACCTATAACCGAAGCAGAGGATGCGGCCTTACTATTGATTCCATGAGTGGTGTCAGTGGTAAGGCCGCGTGGTAGAAGAGCGTTCCGTTCAGCATTGAAGCCTTTCTGTGAAGATTGGTGGAGCGGACGGAAGTGAGAATGTTGGCATGAGTAACCACTAGGCAGGTGAAAACCCTGCCCGCCGAAACCCCAAGGATTCCCACGCAACGTTTATCGGCGTGGGGTTAGTCGGTCCTAAGGTCAGGCCGAAAGGCGTAGCCGATGGACAGTAGGTTAATATTCCTACACCTTGTAAGAACCGACAAGAAGGGATTATTTGATAATCATTTTGGCCTCTGTTTGTGCCTTTGGTACAAATATGTCTTTATGGAAGGACGATTTTCTCTTAGGCGCGGTGTGACGGAGTCGGAGGCACGGAGCGTGTGTATTGACTGCACGTGAATTTAGCAAGACGTTGATCTCTGTAGGCAAATCCGCAGAGAGAGTCGAGCTACGTTCCAAATACTTCTCCTTGTGAGGAGTGAGTTCGTTTCCTTCAGCTTCCTAGAAAACCATCGCTGCCGAGGCTTTTATGAGACCGTACCGCAAACCAACGCAGGTGGGGTGGTCGAGAAGACTAAGGTGCTCGGGATAACTCGCGTTAAGGAACTCGGCAAAATAGCGTCCGTAACCTCGGGATAAGGACTGCCCGCCTCATTTTTTTGAGGTGGGCCGCAGCGAAAGAGGCCAGGCGACTGTTTACCAAAAACACAGGTCCCTGCTAATGCGATGAGCAGATGTATAGGGGCTGATGCCTGCCCAGTGCCAGAAGGTCACGGAAGAGGGTTCACGCTCTCGACCTAAGCCCTGGTGAACGGCGGCCGTAACTATAACGGTCCTAAGGTAGCGAAATTCCTTGTCGGGTAAGTTCCGACCCGCACGAATGGTATAACGGTCTGGTCACTGTCTCAACGCGAGACCCGGTGAAATTGCAAACACGGTAAAAATGCCGTGCATACAACGGAAAGGCGAAAAGACCCTGTGCAGCTTTACTATAGGTTGGCATTGTATTGCTGTTCCGTTTACGCAGGATAGGTGGGAGACTTTGAAGTTCGGACTTTGGTCTGAGTGGAGTCATCCTTGAGATACCACCTTTGCGTTTCGGTGATACTAACTACGCGCATGAAACGTGCCGTAGGACATTGCTTACTGGGTAGTTTGTCTGGGGCGGATTCCTCCTAAAGAGTAACGGAGGAGCGCAATGGTCCACTAGCTTCGGATGGAAATCGAAGTGGTCGTGTATTCGCACAAGTGGGCTTGACTGTGAGACTTACAAGTCGAGCAGGGCGGAAACGCGGTGAAAGTGATCCGGCAACCTGTATTGCATTTCGTAATACAAACCATGTGGGTGGGTTGTCGCTCATCGGATAAAAGTTACGCCAGGGATAACAGGCTTATCGCGCCCAAGCGCTCACAGCGACGGCGCGGTTTGGCACCTCGATGTCGGCTCATCACATCCTGGGGGTGAAGCAGCTCCCAAGGGTTCGGCTGTTCGCCGATTAAAGTGGTACGCGAGCTGGGTTCAGAACGTCGTGAGACAGTTTGGCCTCTACCTTCCGTTGTCGTTTGGAAAATTGCAGGAAGTTGCTCCTAGTACGAGAGGACCGGAGTGAACGAACCTCTGGTGTACCTGTTGTCGTGTCAGCGGCAGTGCAGGGTAGCTAAGTTCGGAAGGGATAACCGCTGAAGGCATCTAAGTGGGAAGCCCCTCCTAAGATTAATTTTCCCCATAAACCCGCTTGTAGAACACAAGCTAGATCGGCCCTAACGTGTAAGTGCGGCAACGCATTCAGCGTAAGGTGCACGAACGGGTAATTGAACATTTCTTTTAATAGTTGGAATGATGTGCTGTTCATGTGTCTTATGCATCGCAAGGCGATGCAAACTATTAACAATTGACTCTTAACAATTAACAAGAACCCAACACCCTGGTGATTCCAGCGAAGGGGGTACACCTGTTCCCATTCCGAACACAGTAGTTAAGCCCTTCAGCGCCGATGGTAGTGTGGCATGAGCCATGCGAGAGTAGGTCGTCGCCAGGATGTTGGGTTCTTTTTTATTGTAAAGACATATAAAATCAATTTTGTGTTTTTGATACGACTTCGCGGTTAAAAAATACTTATTTATTTTCTTTATTTTACTAAAACTGATCGTCGATCCCGCTACGCCGCTATTCTCTCAAAGATTATTTGTACACATTAATAGCATTTAAAATGCAAATTGGTATAGAATCAAATATTGAGCAAAAAGAGAAATTCATGTTGATTTCATTTTTGTTATTAAAAATATATCTCTTATATGCAAAATTTGGTCAAGTTATAGGTTTTGATGCAAATCCATACATACGAGTTTTTAAGCAAACATTTTGGTTTAAGGAATTTCCACCAATAAGAGGATATGTTTATGCATACCACCCTCCTCTTGCTCCACTTATGCAGAGGTTGATATCTAATGTTGGCTTAGATCATATCGATTCTGCACAAATACTATCTTTTTTATGTGTTATTGGCTCGTTTTTTGCATTTAGGGCAATCCTAAAAAGAATAGGCATTCTATATAAATTTTATGGAGTTGCCTTTTTGTACCTTGCATTTTCATTGCCTGTATTTATTTTTATGACTTACGAAATAGGTAATGATGCTCCGGTATTTTTGTTTACAATTATTACGCTCTATCTGAGCGTATTTTTGTTTTGGGATAAAAAGAAAAAATCAGAAGAAAGAATACGTAAGCTGGTGATGATATTTCTTGTGCTTGTAATTGCCGCAAGCATGCTCGTGAAATATACGGGATTCTTAAATATATTTATTCCGCTTTTTGTAGTACTTGTAAGAATCGAAAGTAAACATATTTTTAGAAAATTAATAATTATATTTCTTGTAATGGTAGTAAGCATTTCTTTGGTTGCTCCGTTTTATTATTACAGGAACTACAAGTCGCAAGGTAAATTTTTTCCTATAAACGCAGATTGGATAATGGAGGGTAGGGGAATAGCGGAGGAAATAGCCAAAAGAAGGCAGGAGAGACCTTTCTCTATAGTGAGAAATATGATGAGAGTGCCAAATCAATCTTTTTATCTGAATGAGCCGGTTCGTGATTCATTTTTTCATTCAATTTGGTTTCAGACGTGGAAAATGGATAAAAGGGTTGAGGAGCAGGGCAAAATATCCAGCATATTTAGTAATATTTATCTAACTATATTTTTTGGGTTAGTACTTCTTGGGACTGTGTCTTTTGGGCTTTTCTTTGGCGGTAGAGATCCGACGTGGAATAGCTTAGGTGGCCTACTAATATGTATTAGTTTACTTTTTGCATTTGGAATGATGTTCTATGGATTTAAATATCCTCTTTGGAATTGGATAATTTTTAAATCGAAATATATGGCTCCATCAATAATATGGATTGCATATGCAACTGTTACTTTTCTTATGGATATTGATCATATATTCCCTAAGCTTAAAAAATATATAAAAACACCAACGATAATTTTTGTTCTTCTATTTATGATTGTGAATCACGTTTTGCCCGTTTATTAGCACCTCTTTTTTCGCATGCATCAGGATTTGCTAGATATCTGTTCTTTTCGCAACCTATGCATTTTAAATTCCATATTTTTAGGATATTACGTCTACCAAATTCATTTCTTGTAATTGGCTCGAAATAAGTCAGAGGTTTAAAAAACAAGAAAGATGAAAATATAAAGAAAAACATTGTAAGCAAAATGCCCATTTTTTTATTTTCATTTAAATTCCATTTTCCTGCCCTTTTTATTTCGGTGAAAATTAATCCAAAAAGAATAAAGCTAAATATCAGAGCAGGGAAATAGTGATACAAATACATAACACGATCGATTCTACTTATTGCGATCATGTATAGGATGTACATGGCCAAAAATAGCTTTATAAGTGGAAGGTTCTTAGATTTTTTTCTACGATCAAAAAATAGTCCTGAAATCAGATAAGAGGCAGATAAAATCACGCCAAGAAGCCCAGCGCCCCAAGCAATTGGATTTGATTGTAAATACAAATATCTATAACTATCTTCTTCACCTTTGTTTTCTGCTGGTATCTTTGCCCATCTATATCTGATTGCACGTCCCCCAAATGGCCACATAAAGTAAGGGCTACCATTTTCATTTGGTTTACAGAAATCCAGTTTTGGCACTCCTTTATTGAACTTAAAGTGGAAAGCTAATGAGTCTCTAAGCATTACAGGAAAATATTTTAGTGATCCATTTTGTTCAGTTTCTATCACAGTTTTGTAGTTTGCAGATGCAAAATATAATCCGTCTTTTTTAAGTTCGGGATTAATAGTATCTCCAAGAGAAAAATGAATCTGCCATACAGATGCAAATGCAACAAAAAATCCAATTAAAGATAAAGAAATTATTATTAGCATTTTTCTATATTCCTTCCAGAATCTTATTAGAAGTGCGGGGACAAGAAGTATTACTATGAGTCCTGTGAGTTTGGTCATGAAGCTAAGCCCAATACTTGCTCCTAGTAGAAAACTTAAAAATGCAAATCCTCCTTTTGAATTTTCTTCTTTGAAAAGAAGTAAAAATATAAAAATGCTGAGTACTACAAAAAATATTAGAGGACCTTCTAACATTGCCCCCCTCATGTGTACTATCAAAGCATTATCAAATATATAGAGTCCAGATAATAGAAATGAGGTTATAGGTGATCTAGTAATTATTAGAAATATTAGGAAAAGCAGGGGTGCAACAAGCCAACCCATAATTGCTGGAATTATCCTATATCCTGCAAAAGAGAAGCCTTTTGGAGGATTTCCTTCTGGGTGATCTGTGTCTATAAATTGGTTATCAACTTCATTGAAATCAAAAATTTGTTCCCCCAAAGCAATTAGCATCTTTCCAAGTGGTGGATGCTGTTCCATGAAGAAAATATTGTTTATATATTTCTGTGCGCTTGCTGTGTGATATGTTTCGTCCCAAAAAAATCCATTAGGATTCTGATAATTATGTAGATACGTAAAAGAAGATATAAAAATAACTAGCGCGAGACATACGGTAGTTACAAGTGAACATTTTATAGCATCTTCTTTTTCTTCCATTAATCTGAAGTTTAACATGAACTTAGCTGATATATGTGGTCAAAATATTTTTATGGCAAATTGGTCGGAGAAAATTTTAAATTAGTGTCATCCTGAGGAGGTTTTGCTGCTTATCCTTCGAGATGTCCTTCGCTTTGCTCAGGACTCCTCAGGATGACACAGCAAAACCATCTCGAAGGATGCATTTTAAATATTGAACATTTAATCATTGTTTTAAAATTATCTCCGATTAATATAGATAATTCAGGCTATACATGTATTTCTGCATTGATATCAATTTTGTTCTATAATGGGCTAGTGTAAAACAAATTTATTTAAATTTTTATGAAACTAATATCACATGGTGCAGCCCGGCCCCACTTCGCTCCTCGCTCCACTCGGAGCTACGAGGGGTCTATTGCCTACATTCCTTTGTACTGAATTATATGAAGCTAATATCACATGGTGCAGCTCGAGAAGTAACTGGCTCATGTCATGAACTTCAGGTGAATGGAAAAAGGATTTTGCTTGATTGTGGACTTTTCCAGGGTAAGAGATCAGAAGCCGCAAAGAAGAATGTTACATTTGATTTCGATCCATCTTCCGATATAGATGCAGTAATTGTTTCACATTCACATATGGATCATGTGGGACGTATTCCATTGCTCTATAAGAGGGGATATAGAGGATCTGTATATTGTACTTATGCTACGAAAGATCTTGCACACGTAATGCTTCAGGATTCAGGTTATATACACGAAAAAGATGAGGAATATTTTTGTAAACATTTAGCATCTAGCATGATGAAATGTGAGGGTCCTTTATATACGCAGCAGGATGCAATTGATTGTGGAGAAATATTTGTGGGCAGAAACTATGGTAATTGGTTTGACGTATGCGAGGGAATAAAAGCAAAGTTTTTTGAGGCAGGCCATGTGTTAGGAGCTGCTATGGTGGTTTTGGAGGTGACTGACGAAGAAGATAATTCTGTAAAAACATTATGTTTTACTGGGGATTTAGGTCGAGATATGTTGCCAATAATTCGTGATCCACAAGAAATTCCTCCTGTTGATACTCTTATTTGTGAAAGTACATATGGAAACAGGGAACATGAAGGAATAGAAACTGCAAAACATGAACTTCGTGATGCAATCAGCCGAACTGCTGAGCGTGGTGGGAAAATTCTCATACCAGCATTCTCTCTCGAGAGAACACAGGAAATAATTTACGATTTGCATTTACTTTGGGATGCTGGAGATATTCCACAGATTCCAATTATTGTCGATTCACCATTGGCATCACGAGTGACAAAAATATTTATGAAACATCCTGAATGTTATGACAAAGAAATATATGAGAAGTTTTTAGCAAAAGCACAAAATCCATTCCAGTTTTCTGGAGTTCGTTATACAGAATCAGTGGAAGAAAGTAAGGACATAAACCAACATCCTGGTCCAATGATAATTATGGCTGGATCTGGAATGTGCGAAGGAGGCCGAATTCGTCATCACCTTAGGCATAATATAGAGGATCCAAAATCTACAGTAATTGCCGTAGGTTATATGGCAGAAAATACTCTTGGTAGACGAATTATAAATCCAGAAATAAAAGCAGTGAAAATTTTTGATAAGACGTATCAGAAAAAAGCAGAAGTTGTATCTATAAATGCATATTCTGCTCATGCAGGAATGAGTGATTTGGATAAATTTATTATTTCGACAGAAGGTTTAAAAAACCTATTTTTAGTTCATGGTGAAGAAGAAAATATGCAAGCTATTGCTACTAGAATGGGCAATTCTAATAAGAATCTAAAAATTATAATGTCAGAAATGGGTATTGCGTATGATGTGTAATAAAGTTTATTATATCGCAGCAGTATAATTGTTAACCGCTAATATTATGGCCACAGCTAAAAAAACCAAAGCTAAAAAAATTGTTAAAAAAGTTGTAGATCCACATCCACACTTTGAGCTTCACGGAGAAGCAGTTTTACTTTCTATTCTAAGTCTTGCTATTGCTTTTGGAATTTTTGCAATTCCTATGTCTCCTTTGTATCTAAAAAGTTATGTAGGAAGTTTTTCTTTGGATAGCCTGAGGGCTAGTTTGGTGATTGAGCCTGAGGAGGTCGAAGAATCTTTGACAAAAGAAGAGTGTTCATCTTTATGTAACTGCGCTTCTAATCAAAGAAAAGGGGAAGGGCTAGATATTATCGAAATAGAATCAGATCCTGTTACCATGGAAAGGATTATGAGATCAAGATATTTACGCACTGGAATGCCAATAGTTAAGTAGTGCTAGAATATATCTATGATAATTTCAAATTATAGAAAAGGTAGTCATGCTCCTGTCGTTTTTGCTGCAATTTGTGCAGTATTTATAACTATGGCGGCATTATTTTTTGTTCTTAGATCGCAGCTGCAAGATGCAGGATTTCTAGTACCTGGTGTCGATAGTAGTGGAACATTAAGTGCCAGTCTTACTGGTGGTTCTTCTGTTATAAAATATATTGATGATGCAGAAGGTCAAGCAGATATAGAGCTAGATACACATACAGTTGTGAAAGTTCCAGATTCGGTGGGGACTATTCCTATGCGGGCACTTATTCATCCAAATTTAAAAAATGTTAGCTTTTTTATATATATTTATGATGGAAAAGAAAATGATAGAAGCTCAAGAGGGAAGAGTGTATTCAAATTCAATAGATTTTGGTATTCAGATGGATATTTGGCACGTAATAAAGAAAAGAATCTAGAAAGCACAGCACTAGATGTACATGGAGGGGACAATCTTTATGTATATGTGGATGGAGACACAATTTCTGATCAATATGATTCTCTGCCACTATATTTCTCTGCATATAGAGGTTCTGGTGCACAGGGTGGCAAAAGGCGAAATGTAGAAACTATCTGTGGAAATGGTGAAAAAGAGAAGTACGAGGAGTGTGATGATGGGAATAATGAGGACGGAGATGGCTGTTCGATGATATGTAAGATAGAGGTAGAGGAGGAGGGTTAGGGCTTTGGAGCTTTGGAGCTTTGGAGCTTTGGGGCTTTGGGTGTAGGATATTTTGCATTAGGAAGGCGTTATTTGTAAATTTTGTTCTACTTCTTCATTTTATTAAAAAATTATGCAGGAACCATCTATCAGATCTAACAATAAGATTTTTATTTCATTAGGCGTGTTTATTATCTTTGTTGTGGTAATAGCTGGTTCGACATTTTGGCTTAGGGATAAGAAAGATTCTGATATAAATAAAGATATTTTGCCTATTCCGACGCTTGATCTTACTGTTGCAGGAGAGAAAAGCAGTGGATTATTTGCTCGTTTGATAGGAAGAAATGCACGAGGAGAAGAAATTCATGCTTTTAATGCAGCTCAAGCTCGTACAGGATTTGTTGCTCTTGCAGGAGATACAATTGTGGAAAGGCATAACCTATTTACATGTGATGAAGATGGCTTATCAGCAAGTGTTGCCTTTGGGAATCTTGCTCAATCAGAAGGTACCCCTGAAAATGGTGGGTTCAGGTTTTGGATATATGAATATGAGGGTGGTGAGGGGCAAAGGCAAAGCGAAGGAGTAACAGGCCGAGCATTATTCAGTGGTCGTTTCTGGTTATCTGCGACAGAAAGAATAATTTCTTCACAACATTTGTCATTGCATACAAATAATATGAAGCTAATCAATGGAAAGAGGTACTACGTAATGACTATTGCAGATATTAATATTTCTTCTGTAGATTCAGATAATGATTCATATAATGATGGATATGAATCTATCTTGGGAACAAGTCCAAATGATGCAGATACAGATAATGATGGGGTATTAGATTGGGAAGAAGAAGCTTCTGGTACAGACCCGCTGGTTGCAGATACAGATAATGATGGATTATCTGATGGTATGGAATTAGGTATTGGGTCTGTTCATGCAGATAATACTGGAATTTTTATTGCTGATTCAGATGTAAGTACAACGACCGATCCATTAATTGCAGATACAGATGGTGATGGGCTTTCTGATGGAGATGAAGATGCAGATAAAGATGGAAACAAAGATTCTAATGAAACTAATCCAAATAATTTCGATACAGATGGTGGAGGAACTTCAGATGGGGACGAGATAAATGTCCATAATACAAATCCGCTTGATAGTAATGATGATATTATGGAAATTTGTTCTACTACACTGGATGAGGATTTAGATGGACTTGCAAGTTGTTATGATGATGATTGTGATAATTATTCTGGTTGTAATGGATTTGATAATACGATTGAGTCTTATTGTAATAACTTATTGGATGATGATAATGGAGGTGGAGTAGACTGTGCTGATGCTGATTGCAGTCTTGAATGTGTTCCTATTTGTGGCGATATGCTTGTTACAGGAAATGAGGAGTGTGACGATGGAAAGCATTGTGATGATGGAAATGGTGAAATGAAAGAATGTACAGATGCAGATACTTCTGCTTGTGGAACAGGCATGTCTTGTGAATTACAGATTCTTGATGGATGTAATACAAGCTGTATGAAAGAAGATGGATTCTCTTGTGCAAATGACAGTCCAGATTTAGATACTGTGAGGAGCCGTTGTGATCTTATTCAGCCATTTATGTTTCTTTTGGCTCCAAGGCCAAATTATTTACAAAGTTTCACAGATGAATTTGGATATTCATTCAAAAGAGTTACTGGAGATCCGGGAATACTCGCAACTACCGTTTTACAAGATATTGCTTATAGTGATCCTCCTACAACTTATACAGATAAAACTTATAATTGGGGAGAAGTTTATACAAGCCATAGATACACAACAGAATCTCCATGGAACAGTGATGGAAGCTTAATTATGATGACTAATGTAAGGCTAAAAAATGATGGTACTCAAACATCAGATTTATTTGTTCTGGATGGAACCACTCATGCGATTCTATTTAGATTTTCTAAGCTTCCAGGGAAATTGAGATGGGGCCAAAATCCTGCAATTCCAAATAAGATGTACGCATTTAAATCTAATGGTGCAGATGCCAATGGAGTTATAAATGTTATGGGTGTTAATCCTCCCGTGAAATACAATAGCATTCCAATGCATTATCCTACTGATTTAGCGGAAAAAGGGGATGATAATCATGGAATTGGAGGGAAGGCAAATGTGATTTTTGTAAATGGTAAAGAATATGTTGCATTACATGGTAGAAATTCTAATGGTGACGGACTTGTTTATATTATGGATTTAGCAAATGGAAGTAAGGTGGCAGAGTATGTTTTGACAGATGATGATTGTGGATTTACTGATCCTCTTGAATGTAAACATGTAAAAACTAATTCTCTTCAGTTTTCTGCAAATGGAAAACATATTTTTGTTGCATACGAAGAGGCTGCAGGAAGAATTTTGGATGTTGATTTAAATGCTGGTGGGATAACGCCTCATTTGTTCAGTGCGCAAGAATGTCCTATAGGTGCCAGCTATTGTATAGACGCTTCGCCTGTAGAAGGATTTTTGACAATTTCTAGAGGGCATGGGACTTTTGCATTAGATGAAACAAAAGCAGGAACTTATCTTGTGGGAGTAGTTCCTACTGGTGCTGCAGGAGAAGTTTTCAGCTCATGGGAAACATTGAATCCAGATAAGAAAATTGGAAGTGTTTATGCTATTAATTTAGATAACAATCAATTTATATCTTTGACAGATCCAGTAGATGAAGGACGTGCTAGCCATTTTTCTGCAACAAATATTAATAATCCTGGATGGGTGATTATTACGTACAACAATGAAGCAGATCTTGCTGCAAGAGGGACTGTAGGACATGACGGAAGTGATAAAAGATATAACAGCGAGGTTATTGCAATTGATCTTGCAAATTATACTGATCCTAATTCGGGAATTATTAGGCTGGCTAATACAAGATCTTTTGATACATATGGTGATGGTGGATATGACAGAGAGCCGCATGCAGTCCCATCTCCAGATGGAATCCAGATAATGTTCAGAACTTCATGGGGAGGAATTGACACAGTTAGTTCATATATTATTGATGCTAATTTGCCCAGATTAGGGCTTTAGGTGCTGGTTTAAAATGCCATTTTCAGTTATAATATACTGATGCTTACAAGAATATCAGTAAGTCTAATCGGCACAGCTATTGCCTTCTTAACAGGCATATCATCTGCACATGCATTTGTGGAGATAGGTGAATTTCTTGGTGAAGATGGTCAACAACAGCAAGATGATCAAACTAATATTGATCCAAATTTGCCTATTCCAAATATGAACGATTTAGATGACGTAACAACCCCTCCGGAAAATACTGATATTGATCCAAATTTGCCTATACCAAACCTAGGCGATTTAGATGACGTAACCACTCCAGTAGATAATACGCCTGGTACAGATTTTCCTATTCCAAACCTAGATGATTTAGATGATGGAACTGCGCCAATAGATGACACACCTGGAACAAATTATCCTTTGCCATTTCTTATACCGAATCCTGCAGATATTCCTGCATCTACAGCTACACCTGTGAGAGATGCCCCCAGAGGCAGTCCTCGTGGTATGGGAAATAATACTGTAGAAAGAATTAGGATCACGCCGCCTATTCTAACTACAAATCCTGTTCAGGAAGCAAATCCTGTGAGGATTCCTCCAACCATAAGTAGTCCTAGAGTGCACAGCGCAGCTGCAGATAGGCCATTACCACCAGTTGGCATGCCAACAACATTATTGTTTATAATTACAACAATTTTTACATCTAGTGCCTTCGTAATAAGGAAGGTATTATTCACATAATTTCTTTACCCTATTTTATTATGTCAGATTTTGATCAGACAGAAGAAAACAAAGAAAACAGTTCAGATTCAGCTCCTGCAGAAGATGCAGGATCGGAAACCTCAGAAGAGGTAGTATCTACTGATGCTGGTCTTGATTCTTTAGAAACAGTTTTGCCTAAAAGTAGAATCCCAACATATACAGCAATTGTGGCTTCATTTTTGGTATTAGGTGGAACTGCAGCTTTTTTGTTCCTAAGAGGTGGTGTATCAAGCGAGCCAATGCCTTTGATTCCAACTTTGGATCTAACTATAGCTGAACAGAAAAGCGAAGGAGGATTTTTTGCTCGTCTTATAGGCACAAATGTTGACGGAGATGAAATCCACTACTTCGAGGAGGCAGAATCAAGTGCAGGTTTTATTGCACTTACTGGAGATAATCCAGAAAGACATAATATTTTTGATACTGATCAATCTGGCTTAGAAGCTAATGTTGCATTTGGATATCCTGAAAAATCAGAAGCATCTGTTGCAAATGGAGGACTAAGATATTGGGTTTATGAATACACAGGAAATGAAGAAACCCTAAGAGATGCAGGAGAAACTGGTCGAGCTCTATTTGCAGGAAGATTTTGGTTGTCTGCAGCAGAACAAGAAGTATCCCCTCAATATACTTGGTTGCATGAGAATATAAACATAGTTGCTGGAAGCAGATACTACGTAATGACCAGTGAAGATATATGTGTATCTACACTAGATTCAGATGGCGATCGTTATAATGATGGATGTGAACTGGAGTTTGGTACAGATGTAAATGATGCAGATACAGATGATGATGGAATATTGGATGGAGATGAAAGAATTACACATGGAACAGACCCATTAAATTCAGATACAGATAGCGATGGGCTTCAAGATGGTACAGAAGTAGGTTTAGATACAGCTCATGCAGACACAGATGACACTGTGTTTATTCCAGATGCAGATACATCTACTACTACAGATCCTTTACTTGCAGATACAGATGGTGGTGGACTTGATGATGGGGCAGAAGATGTTAACCAAGATGGTGCAGTAGATGTAGGAGAAAAAGATCCAAATGATCCTAGTGATGATATTGATGGTCCTACAGAAGATTGTTCTACATCAGCAGATGAAGACGGAGACAGCGTAGCTGGTTGTTACGATGATGATTGTCTATATGACATAGATAACTGTGATCAATTTGATACCACAGTTGAGTCTTATTGTACTAATTCTATAGATGATGATTTCGATGGAGACACAGATTGTGATGACACAGATTGTGACAGCGATCCTGCTTGCGCCGTTGTTGCAGAAGTTTGTGACAACAACTTGGATGACGACGAAGATGGCTTCATAGATTGTGATGACTCAGATTGTGACAGCGATCCTGCTTGCGCCGTTGTTGCAGAAGTTTGTGACAACAACTTGGATGACGACGAAGATGGCTTCATAGATTGTGATGACTCAGATTGTGACAGCGATCCAGCTTGCATCGTCGCTGAAGTTTGTGGAGATATGTTGGTAACTGGAGGAGAACAATGTGATGACGGAAAACACTGTGATGATGGAACTGGCGCGATGGTTGAATGTAGCGATGCAGATACATCTATGTGTTCAGGAGCTTGTGAGTTACAGGATGGAGATGGATGTAGTTCTAATTGTCTGCAAGAAGATGCTTACTCATGTACAGACGAAGATCCAGATCTTCCAAATGTAAGAAGTGTTTGTGAGTTTATTGAGCCAGAGCTCGTAGATTCTACGCCTTAAGGTTAGAAATTATTTATAAACACAAGTAGCAACACATAAAAGAGGACTTCGCAAGAAGTCCTCTTTTTGTATATGTACAAAAGATAATACAATTCAACAAATTATACTTCTTTGCTCAATTTAAAGTTTATGAAACATATTTCCAAAAAACAATCCGGTCTACACAATATCTCTCTAGCAATAGGAGTATTTGTAGTCATTTCTATACTTGTCGGAGGAATAGCCTTACTTCGTGATCAAGATGATCACATAGACATACCAATCCCAACACTAAATCTAGAAGAAGCAAAAAGGGGATCGTCATCAATTGTAGCAAGACTAGTAGGATCTACTGATAATGTTGAAGTTCATATGTTTACAGAAGAGGAGGCAGCAAAAGGGCTTACTGCCCCAGCTAGCATGCACACAATATTCAATTGTCCTGCAAATACACAAGCAAATGTAGTATCTGTTGCAACTGCACATGGTGATCCACTCGCTTTCCAAACTCAGGATTACTGGGGGTATGAATATACTGGCAATGAAACCTCAAATAGATTACAGGGAAAAACAGGAAGAGACTTATTCGAAGGTAGATTCTGGTTATCAGATGCATATACAGAAACAACAGGTGGTGCATACAATTCTTTAAACAACGTAGGAATGAAAATGTCTGCAAATAAAAGATACTACGTTATGAGTAGAGTAGATCTAAGAACCTCATGTCTAGATACAGATAATGATGGCTTAAACAATGGAAGAGAAGACTTAAATGGAAATGGAGAGAAAGATCCAAATGAAACAGATCCAAATAATGCAGACACGGATGGTGGAGGATTAAATGATTTAGATGAAATCATAAGAGGAAAAGATTCACATGATCCAAATGATGATCTTTGTGGAAATGCAATGATAGATCTAGGAGAAGAATGTGATGATGGGAACGCAATAGGTGGAGATGGTTGTGATTCTTCTTGTATGAGAGAAATTGTATGTGGAAATGGATATGTAGATCCAGGAGAACAATGTGATGATGGAAATGCTATGGCTAACGATGGATGTTCAGATCAATGTACAATAGAAACAGGATTTCTGTGTCAAGGAGCTCCAAGTGCATGTATTTCTGTATGTGGAGACTCTCTAGTAAGAGGGGCAGAACAATGTGACGATGGAAACACAGACTCTCAAGAAGACGGATGTTCAGAGTATTGCCAAGTACAAGCAGGATGGTTATGTGACAATTCAGAACCAAGTGTATGTAACTTTGCAGACATCCCTGTACTCCCAGGGCAAACAGGAGATTCAGTTCCTCCAGTAATCACACTACTAGGCAATGCAACTGTCACCATAAACGTAGATGATACTTACATAGATGCAGGTGCAACTGCATTAGATAACGTAGATGGAAATATTACTGTAAACATTGTTACAGTAAATCAAGTAGATACATCTACTGAAGGAATCTATGCAGTCACATACAACGTAACAGATGCTGCAGGTAATGCTGCAGTTCAAATAAGTAGAACTGTTACCGTTGATTCTGATGGTGAAGATGGATCTATAGCACTGGTTATTGGTGCTAATCATACTCCTGGTACATATTCTCCTAGGGCAAATGATGTTCCTCTTGTTAATTTGAACTTTAGTGCCGTTGAAGAAGCTATAAGTGTTAACGAAATGTATGTACTTATTCATGGTATAACTTCTACAGGATCTACTTTTGGTTGTCATGGGCAAGCTGCTGATACAATGATGGAGGTAATTGAGGATGTAGAAATCAGAAACATTGTTACTGGCCAAGTTGTGAGTGGCATTCCAGTAAATACTGGTACATACAGTCCACTTTGCTCAGGAGATTCTCCATCTCTTATGGGAGGAACGACAGGTGTGTTTAGGTTTGGTAACTTCATACTTAGCGATAGTTCCACATGGGAGCTAAGGATGGACTTTGTATCAAATATGCCTAGGAACGGTGATCAGTTCCGTGCATATGTTTGTACTGCAGATGTAGAAGACATCACAGGATGCAACTTTGGTGGTTATGTACTTGCATCAACACAGTACGTATTAGATGCAGAAGTAGTTTCTACAGGAGAACAGGTTGTTGATATTCGGCCAGGTGAAGACCTAATTGGAGGGTTTATAGAGGTTGGATCATCATCTCTGTCTGTTACAGAACAAGCACTTGGTACTTCTGGTATCGCTGTAGAAAATCAGAAAGATGTAAATCTGTTTAGATTCGAAGCTACCGCAATGGGTGAAGATGTATTTTTAACTCAAATTGTTTTGAAAGCAGATGAAGGTTCTATTGTAAATGCAAATGATTACACACTGTGGGTAGATAGTAATGATGATGGTATTAGAGATACAGTTCTTCAATTTAGTGACTATGCACAAGATGGTAAAGTTACCTTTGATGAGATTGCTGGTGGTGGATATATTATCCCTGTAGGGGATACAGTGCAGTTCGAAGTAAGTGCAGACATATCAGGTTCACTTGTGGGCAATGAAATTTCAATTGGCTTTGATGATAATGAGGGGACAATGGCACAATTTGCCTTTATTGAGGCAGAAACAAATAGTGATGGGACAAGTCTGAATTGTATATCTGTAAATCCAGGCGCATGGAGTTCTGCAGTTGGTTGTACACAGACAAATTCTCAGATAACTGTTAATAGAACAACTTCGAAGATTTATATACTCAAACCTCAAGGATCACTTTTTGTTACACAAGATACCACTCCAACTCGAAATAGACAGCTTCTAGCAGGAGAGCTAGGTGAGGCAATTCTGCGTCTCGAGCTATCTGCAGAAGATGAGCCAATCGATGTTACTCGATTAATTTTTACAAATTCTGGTGTAAATACGATGAGTATCAATCGTCTGAATCTTTATAAAGATGGTGCAATTACCCCCTTTGCCTCTGCCACAAGAGATAGATGTAATAGCATATCTCTTGATATAAATAGAAACTCTTTTTGTGCAGTAATGCAAAGTCAGCAGTTGGTAGTTCCAGAAGGAAATCGCATCGATATTCTTATTCGTCCTCAGATGAAGAGCGATGAAGAAGGTGTAGTACAAAGTAATACTGGTGCAATTCAGATTATTGTGTTGCCAGTTTCAGTATCTGTTGGTCCTGGTACAACAAATCTAAGTGCGCAAACAGGTTCGGTGACAGCGCGAGGATTTGAGTCGAGTAATATATTAGTTTCTCCCGATATAGATGATATAAGAGAGGGTGAAGTATTTGTGGGAACTAGAACGCCTGGTAGAGAACAAGTAATTGTTGGAAATAGAAACGATATTGTTCTTGCAAAGATCGTTTCCATAGAAGACGTGAACACTGCAGCAGACGGAACGCAGGTTCCAATTGGTTCAAACAAAACTATTGCAGAATTTAGATTCACTGCATCGGCAAATTCTAATACCTTGAATGGTAGAAACAAGGCAACTCTTTCTGGTATTACATTTAATGTTGATTCTACAAATGTTGCATTCACAGCTTTAAGCTTTGATTTATTTAACAAGCAAGATGCGACTCAAGAAATAAGTTGTGATGCTTATCCAGTTGATCGTGGCTTATGGACTAGAAGAATTACTGGTATTGGCTCGGGATCAATGCTTGTTGATTGCAAAAGATCAAACAATTCTAGTGTTGATTTAGAAATGTATAGTGGAGATTCAATTACCCTTGTTTTGCAGTCAGCTATTCTAAATAATCAGTTAAATGGAAATGTTGGATCTGCACTACAAGTATCACTTGCTGATTTCAGCGCATGGCGCCAAAATCAGATCTATGGTGCATCAATTAGTGCGAATACTCATATCCAGTGGAGTGATTCTATGAACGACTCATCTGTCATATTGTTCGATTGGATCGAATATGATCAATCAAGTATAAGCTCTACCTTGTATCGTATTTAGGATAATTTATTAAATAAACAACACATAAAAGAGGACTTCGCAAGAAGTCCTCTTTTTGTATATGTACAAAAGATAATACAATTCAACAAATTATACTTCTTTGCTCAATTTAAAGTTTATGAAACATATTTCCAAAAAACAATCCGGTCTACACAATATCTCTCTAGCAATAGGAGTATTTGTAGTCATTTCTATACTTGTCGGAGGAATAGCCTTACTTCGTGATCAAGATGATCACATAGACATACCAATCCCAACACTAAATCTAGAAGAAGCAAAAAGGGGATCGTCATCAATTGTAGCAAGACTAGTAGGATCTACTGATAATGTTGAAGTTCATATGTTTACAGAAGAGGAGGCAGCAAAAGGGCTTACTGCCCCAGCTAGCATGCACACAATATTCAATTGTCCTGCAAATACACAAGCAAATGTAGTATCTGTTGCAACTGCACATGGTGATCCACTCGCTTTCCAAACTCAGGATTACTGGGGGTATGAATATACTGGCAATGAAACCTCAAATAGATTACAGGGAAAAACAGGAAGAGACTTATTCGAAGGTAGATTCTGGTTATCAGATGCATATACAGAAACAACAGGTGGTGCATACAATTCTTTAAACAACGTAGGAATGAAAATGTCTGCAAATAAAAGATACTACGTTATGAGTAGAGTAGATCTAAGAACCTCATGTCTAGATACAGATAATGATGGCTTAAACAATGGAAGAGAAGACTTAAATGGAAATGGAGAGAAAGATCCAAATGAAACAGATCCAAATAATGCAGACACGGATGGTGGAGGATTAAATGATTTAGATGAAATCATAAGAGGAAAAGATTCACTTAATTCTAATGATGATCAAAGAACTTTAGGAGATGTGACAGGGGATGGTGTTCTTGGGAATGACGATGCAAGTAAGATTAGAGATTATGTAAAGGGAGAGATTAATCAAATAGATATATATGTTGCTGATGTTGATCAAAATGGAATAGTAGAAAAAGCAGATGCGTTTCTAGTTTTGGGCGCGGTAGATGGTGTTGTGGAATTGCCAGCCATATATGGAGATGTAACAAGAAATGGACGTGTTACAAGTTACGATGCCTCTAAAGTATTACGGCATGCTAATGGATTGGAGATCTTGTCTGTAGAACAGCAATATTTGGGTGATGTGAATTATGATGGGCAACTCACAGAGTTTGATGCGAATATTATCGGAAATATGTCTGTAGGTAACATAACAGATCCTCCTGTAGTTTGTGGTAATGACATATTGAATGCATGGTGGGGCGAAGAATGTGATGATGGAAATGTCATCAATACAGATTCATGTCTAAATACATGTGAAAATGCAAGATGTGGTGATGGAATTGTTATGACTGGCATTGAACAATGTGATGATGGAAATTCAATTGAAGGAGATAGGTGCTCTAATTTATGTGCTTTAGAAGCGTGTGGTAATGGAGTTGTAGAAAATACTATAAGCGATGGAGCAACCAGAACAGCCATACATGAAATAGAGAATTATCTTAATACGCTCGATTCAGATGGAATTCTTGATATTGATGGTAATGGAAGTTCAGATGCTCTTACAGATGGCATTCTCTTCCAAAGATACATTCTAAATATACGTGGAGATTCTCTTATAAATGGTGTAGTAAGTCCTGATGCAACCAGAACAACTGCTTATGAGATAGAGTCATATATCGAGGATCATATAGACGAGTTTGATATAGATGGTGATGGTACTACTAGTGATAATGATGGGATTTTAATTATAAAAGCCTTATTTGGATTCACTGGTACTGCACTTATGGGCGAAGAATGTGATGATGGGAATTTAGATGAAGGGGATGGGTGTGATTCTTCTTGTATGAGGGAGGCTATGTGTGGAGATGGATATGTAGATCCTAGTGAGCAATGCGAAAATAATTTAGATTGTGAATCAGGAGCTTATTGCAATAGTTGTATTTGTAAGCCATATCCACCAACTGTTTCTTATCCTTCTAATGGCGCGGTATTGTATGCCTCTGGTGCAACTTATATGCGTGTGAGTTTATATGGCACAGGAAATTTCATAGGATCTACTATAAAGATTTATTCAGGTTCTACTGTTATTGCAAGTGCAACCACTACAAATTTGTTTAGACAAATGCCGGCTTGGGGTATTTCGAATATGCCTTTGCATGGTTATTACAACCATAAATTATCGGCTACTGAAACGCGTAATGGTATTGAAAGTGTGCATCGACCATTCTCATTTGAGTTGAGATATGTATCACCGGCGGTATGTGGAAATGGCACAATAGAGGCAGCTGAGCAATGTGATGATGGAAATACATCTTCTGTAGAAGATGGCTGTTCCCAAAGTTGCCAAATAGATGAAGGTTGGATGTGTTCTGGCGGGCCAAGCGTTTGTGCGTTTTCTGATATACCTACTCTTCCATCAGGACAGTCGGTGACAGAAATCTGTGATAATGGAGTAGATGATGATTTAGATTCTTTATTAGACTGTAATGATATGGATTGCATAGGTGACCCTGCATGCTATGGGTCTTCGTCATCAGGTTATTAGATAAGCAACACATAAAAGGGGGCTCCGCAAGAAGTCCTCTTTTTGTGTGCGGATAAAAGCTAATAGAATTGTAACAAGTTAAATGCCCACAAAATCTCATTCTAAAACACTGCAAAATATATTAATTGCTATTTCGTTACTAGTAATAGTAGGTGCAGTACTTTGGACATTAAAATTAGAAACTATCCCAGGAGGAGAATTTCCTCCAATCCCAACATTAGATTTAAAAGTAATAGAAACTAACAAAGAAAATAAATTATCTGCTCGTTTAACACATACAAGTCCAACAAGTGGTGAACATCATTACTTTTCAAAATCAAATGCAAAAACAGGATTCATAGCCCTAACAGGAAAAAAAACACAAGATGATCCAGAAAGACATAACTTCTTTGATTCAGACATAACAGGACTAAATGCATCAACTGTATTTGGAAATCCAAAACAATCATCATCTCTCATAGCAAATGGAGGAAAAAGATTCTGGATATATGAATATGCTGGAGACGAAAGTGATTTGAAAAAAAGTGGAGTAACAGGAAGGCAGCTATTCCATGGAAGATTCTGGCTTTCGCAAGCTCAGATAGAATCATCTTCACAGTATGAGTACTTGAATACAGATGATATGACTATAGAAACAGACAAGAGATATTACATAATGACAGAACAAGACATATGCGTATCTACAGTAGATTCAGATGGCGACGAACTAAATGACTCATGTGAAAAGGTTGCTGGTACAGATCCAAACGTTGCTGACTCAGATGGAGACGGAGTAACAGATGGACAAGAAGTTTTGGATGGCACTGATCCTAATGTTGATAATAGACCCCCTATTGTTAATCAGCCTCCAGTATTTACAGCTGTTTCTGATGTAACTGCTCCGGTAAACGGCACTGCTCAGTTCAATGTTACTGCAACTGATCCAAATGATGACGACGTAACAATTACATTTGGTGGTGCTAGACAGGGGAATCAAATGTATGTCATAGGGGTAAGTTTCAGTCCTAATGTAGGCAATCCGGCAACCGGTTCTTTTTCTTGGCAGCATGCAAGTTATTATCCATCTGGAGATTATATATTTTCGTTCTATGCAAGAGATGCAGGCGGTCTAACATCTGTGATGAATGTCAATGTTAGTATAGGAGGAAGTGGAGGTGGCGGAGGCGGAGGTGTTAATGTTGAACCTCCTGTATTTGGTTCTATCTCTAACTTAGTTGGTCAAATAGATCACGTTCTGGGTGGCACAGTGAATCTTAATATACCTGTTTCTGATCCAGAGGGTGAAGATGTAACGTTGTCAGTTCTTAGTTTCAAAAGGAACAATTATACATGGTCAAATATTTCTCCAACTACATATGATTATAATGATTCCACGAATACTTTTACGTGGAACGTAAGTAGTGGATGGGTGGGTGATTGGATGTTATTGCTTGAAGCTTCGGATTCTGGTGGTTTGACATCACGTAAGAATGTGAATGTCACATTGGAATTTGAAAGTGATAATTCTGGTGCAGAAATTTGTACTGGTAATACTGAATTTTGTAACTTTATGAAAACGGAAGCTGTAAATCCACATGGATATGAGGATATAGTTTATATTGATGCTGCTGGCGGACATGCCAGCATGGGTATTGGTTATATACCACAAGCTATTAGTATTGTTACCGATGTGGCAAGAGGTGGAGCCTGGATAACAGGTATAGAAGGCAAGACTGTTATTGGGAAATCATCTACTGCAAACTCAATAATTGGAGGAGGTACTGCATATACCGATGAAACAGGATTTGTTATGACTCGTGGAAGAGCTAATGCGCTTTATAGCGGGTATACAAGTTCTACTGAGCCATTTATGGCTTTTTATCCTGGGCATACAAATGATGGGCGAGGAGGATATGAAAATCATTTTGGAACTTGGAATTATACTAAGGCTTCAGTTGGATCTTCTGGTTCAGAAAATGGAATAACAAAAGCCTTCCTTATGGCAATAGGAGCATTGAGAGAAGATGTGTATCAGAAGCTTAAATTGGAAGGTGCGCTATTTTCCACTCTAGAAAAAATATACAGAATGGTTCTGGTGGATAGTGATGAAAGTGTGTATCTATCTTATGAGGCACATCCAACATTTTTCAGAAGTGTAGATATACCTACTGCAAAACAGATGGAATTTGTGAGAGCTGTGAATGCTTTGAGTTTAAGTGATTTGGGAGCATTGCCAAAAATGACTTTAGTTTCAACTTCTCCAGTATCTAAACGAGGTGTTGGTCATTTTATGGGTTCCGATAACACTCCTAATTTGTTTGTGACACCAATGTCTATTGCAACACTCTTCGCAGATTTAGTTGATACAAAAACATTTGAGATTGATTTTGGCGATACAATTGATTTGAGTGGATCTGGGATTAGAGAATACAAAGCCGTTGTGACTAAAGGCGATGCTTCGAAGGTAAGAGTGACTAATATTGACTCAATAGGCTCTCGTGTAAGTGTCGAGATAGATTATCAAGGTATACATAATCTTCCAGCTGAAATAGCTTACAATCGTACAGGCGACCCTGTTGTAACAAGTTATCTAACAGAAATTGCTTTCTTTGCTATTACAAACGATGGTCAGGTTTCTGCTCCTGTATTCTTTACATCGTTTACTTCTCCAAACGAGACTCGTACTTATGGTGCAAACGGAAGATTGGATAGCATAGATTACATAACTATGCCTTCTGCATACACTTGTCACAGTTCATTTGATACCGCAGGTCTTAAGTATGTATATAAATCATGGACAAGAGATGAGTTTATGTATGATGAGTCAGGCAATCGTACTGGTTTTATGCGTTATTACGATGGATCTTACCGAAATGGTACAGTAGAAGAATATAATGATACAGGTGTCGCTGTTATACGAGATGGTAGTGGGAATTTTGTTAGAACAGAGAATGTGTTGTATACATTCAAGGCTATTGCATCAAATATATATGCCACGATAGTTGAGATTGGAGGTATGTTTTGGAATGTTCCTTAGTCTTAGTGATGAACATAATGAGTGCTTAGCTTTACGTTGACATTTTATAAACAATATAGCAAAAGCTTTTAATTTTGTATTAACTTATAAATATATCATATGTACAATTTTACTCCTGTGCATATTTTACAACGAATAAAAATCAATGTTTTAAAGCGAATAATATACGGTGTATTTCTAATAGTTTTCCTTTTCACATTTTCATCAATTACTTTTGCTGCGAAGGGAGGTAATAAGGGAAATGGCAACGACGATGCTCCGTCAGAAATTTATGATCTTCTTATTCCTACTCTAGATCTTGGGGGATCAGAACAAGACGATACTACTGCTCCATCGCTTACCTCTACAATCCCATTAGACAATGCAATCGATGTATCTGTATCTTCAGGTATTACGCTTACATTTTCAGAGGCAATAGATGAAATTAAGAATAAATCAATTCAAATTAAACTCGCTTCAGATGATTCTCTTATCGAAGAGATTAAAGGTAAGAATTCAAAAGTAACAGGTGAAGGTACATATCAATCCAGATACTACTTTAGATTACGATACAGAATACTATGTTCTAATAGATGATGATATTTTCTATGATTCTTCTGGAAACAACTTCGCAGGAATAAGTAATTCAGAAACATTAAGTTTTACTACTCTTGAAGAAGAGGAAGAAGAAGAGGAAGAAGAGGAAGAAGAGGAAGAAGAAGAGGAGGAGGAAGAGGAAGAAGAAGAGGAGGAGGAAGAGGAGGAAGAAACAGGTCCTACTATTGTAACCCTTTCACCTGTAGATGATGATCCATTTGTTCAAGTATCTCCCAAGCTAGAAATAGAATTCAGTGAAATTATAAGTAAAGTAGGAACAGGATCAGTAAGAATAAGGCTATCTTCAGATGATTCATTGGTAGAAAGTATTCCTGTTACAAGTTCAAAGGTAACAGGATCGGGAACATCTACTATTTCTATAGATCCAGAAACAGTACTTGATGTAGGAACAGCGTATTACATAGAAATAGGTTCACATGCTTTCTACGACGAAGAGAGGAACAACTTTTCTGGAATGATAGATCCTACATCTTGGAATTTCATCACAGTAGGTGGAGGAACCAAAAGTAATAATGCAGGAGGAAATAATAATGGAAACAATGGAAATAACGGCAATGGAAATAACAAAAACAACGGAAACAATGCAGAGGTAAATGACGCCAACAATGGTGGTGGAGGTGGAGGTGGAGGTGGAGGTGGAGGCGGCGGCAATAAAGGAAAGAAAAGAAGCAGTATTAGTAGTATTAAGGGCTGGGGGCGTGGCAATGCTTCTTACAAAGTTCCTAAATTTAAATCCAGAACTAGATTTATATCAAATTTTGGTGGAGGAGGAGAAAATGATGATTTAGATAACAATGGGGGTGGAGGCAGTTCTTCTAGAGTAAAAAATATTGTGAACATTTCTGGAAGAAATCTAAAAGCAAAAATCAATGGGAGAAATGTTAGATATAAAGATGTTCCTACAAAAACATGGTTTGCTTCACATGTAGCAAAACTAGTAGAAGAAGACATTGCAACTGGATACAAAAACAACGAAGGAAATCTAAGGGGAGTATTTGGTGTCTCAAGTCCAATAACATATGCAGGAATTATAAAAATTGCTCTCAAGGCATCTAATACACCTGTAAATAACGGTTTAGAAACAAACAATAAGTTTGCCAAAGGAACATGGGCAGAATCCTACATAGCAAAAGCAGAAAATATGGGAGTAAATATTCTAAAAAGAACAATCGATATCAATGGTTATGTAAATAGAGGAGCTGCAATACAGATAATCTTGGAAATTTTCGGAATTCCAATAAATCCTGATCTAATAGCCAGGAGTAGCTTCACAGATGTGCCAAAAAATTATGAATACTCAGATGCAATAGATACCGCAATATATATAGATCTAATAAAAGGTGATACAGACAAGGATGGAAATTCACTAAAGACTTTCCGTCCAAATGATCCTATGAACAGAGCTGATTTAAGCAAGATAATTTCCTTACTAATACAATTTATTAATTAAGAACTCCTTTCTACTTCTTGTAAAATGAAAAGCAACATGCTTCAAATGCAATTTCAGGATATCATTGGACTAATAATGCCCTCTGTATTCAAGAAGCAACAATCAGCATTACATGAGATAGCTCTAGCAATAGGTATCTTCGTAATTATATGTATAACAGGAGCATCTATATTCACATTAAGAAACTCAAACATAAGCCCTCCACAGGCAGTAAACAATCTCCCAATCCCATCTCTAAACTTCTCAGGATCATCACAAGGAAACAAGCTCTCAGCAAGACTAATAAACTCAGACGTAGACAACGAACGTCACTACTTCTCCAAGACAAACTCAGAAGTAGGCTTCACAGCTCTCACAGGAAGAAGAACACAAGATGATCCAGAAAGACACAACTTCTTCGACGTAGAAAGCTCAAGCACATCTCTACAAGTAGCTCTAGGAGACCCAATACAATCCTCCTCTCTATCAAATGGAGGAAAAAGATTCTGGATATATGAGTACAGTGGAAACGAATCACAAAACCAAGAAGATGGAAAAACAGGAGCACAACTATTCGATGGAAAGTTCTGGCTCTCAAAAGCACAAAGAGATAACTCACCACAGTACATTTACCTACACAACAGTTCTCTAACCTTCACACAAAACAAGAGATACTATCTAATGACAGAAGAAGATCTATGTGTATCTACATTAGATGCAGACAGTGACAACCTAAACGACCAATGCGAAGCAGATCTTGGAACAGACAAGAACAACTCAGACACAGACGGAGGTGGAACAAAAGATGGACAAGAAGTTTTAGATGGAACAGATCCAGACGACAGCTCAGATGATGTTATAGATCACAGAATAAATCCTCTGACAGACTTAGAATATCTAGGAGCATTTAGAATGCCAAATGATACTCAGGGGTGTTCGAGATGGTCTTACGGTGGTTATGGTATGTCGCATTATCCAGATGGAGATTCAGAGGGTAATGCAGATGAATATTCGGGATCACTTTTTGTTATAGGACAGGAGCATTCTTCTGGAGACAATAGAATTCGTTGTGCTGCTGAGATAGGAATACCAGAGCCAGTTATTTCGCAAAATAAAAATGTTGCCGATCTTCCCCGAGCAAATACTATTCAAGATTTTACAGATCTGACAGAGGGTGAGCAGATACTTTTTTCTCCAAAAGATTTTTTGATGGATATGGAGCCTTATCAAGCACAAGGAAATCAAGTTGCAGATAAGTTGTACTGGACGAAATACATATATTATCAACCACCTTTTGATGCATATCTACATGGCTGGAGTGAACTAGATTTCTCAAATCTATTATCACAAGGCTTGTGGAGACTAGGAGATTTTGCTTCTTCTGCAACAAGTAAATATTTATTTAGAATTCCAAAATTATGGGCTGATACTCATGTAGGTTCCAAATATCTTGCTGCAGGAAGGAAAAGCGCAGTAAACAGAGGGACATTTGGGCCTGCTCTTTATGCTTTTGCTCCGTGGAATGATGGTAATCCACCTGCAGATAGTTCTTCCGTTGATGCTGTGCAGTTACTTTATTATCCAGAGCAGGAGTATCCTGTTGTTGATTATTCAGCAGCGGAAGAAGTGGTTGATGGTGCTTGGATTACTACGTCGTCGAAAGAGGCGGTTATATTCACAGGTATGAAGGGAGTGAAGAATAAGAAGAATGGTTTGGAATATTATGAGGCTCCTACAGTGTTTGGAATAGGATCAAAAGGCAATCATGCAGATCCGTATTACCAATCGATTCTTTTTTATGATCCAGATGATTTTGTTGATGTTATTGAAGGTGTAAAAGATAGTTTCGAGCCTCAGCCATACGTTACATTTATTCCAGATGAGTTATATGCAGAAGGGAGAATAAAGCTTGGTGGCGCTGGATACGATTCTGTAAATAATTTTCTATATATAATAGAACAAAGAGCAGACGGAGCTGTATCAAGATGGCCCCTTGTACATGTATACAAGATAAATGAAGTGGGAGGAGATCTGGATACAGAAAATCCCGCTGCTCCAAGCAGTGTAAGAATTATAGATAGTGGGTGTGGATATGCAGAAATAACATGGGATGAAGCCACAGATAATGATCGTATTTCTGGATATATTGTTTATAGAGATCATGAATCTATATCCCTTACTAAGGGCATGAGTTTCAAAGATAAATTTGTATCTCCAAATAATATATATAAGTACACAGTGGCTGCGATTGATAGATCCAGTAATATTGGTCCTGAATCGGTAGTTTTGGAATTTGATTCAACTGATCAGTCTTGTACAGATGATATAGATCCATACATATATGGTAGGAGCATAAGAGAAATTACTCCTGTTGGTGGTGTTTTGAGGTGGAAGACAGATGAGCCATCTACTACAGAATTACATGTTTATGATAATTTCGATAAGACAGTCGTTTTTGATTATTCAGATTTAACACTAAAGACAGATCATGAGGTACTGATTGATGGCTTGAATCCAAATAGATTAATAATTTACACAATCACAGCTACAGATGCTGTTGGTAATTCGCTTGAGTGGTTAAATAGCAATGCCAGATTCTACACGGCAAATACTGTTCCAGCAGGTAATCAGGCACCAGTACTCACACAGATTGGAGATAAAAATATTAATTATGGAGAAACTCTAGAGTTCACAATTACTGGTAGTGATCCTGAAAATAAGAGAATAAGTTTCTTTGTAGATGGATTACCAGAGGGGGCTGTGTTCAATCCAAAATATTACACAAGGGACGATGAAGCATGGTTTGGATGGACTCCAAGATCAGATCAAAATAATACAACATATGATGTTAAGTTTATTGTAAGCGATGGCAATACTTCTACTTCTGAAACTATAACTATTACTGTGGGTGTTCCATCGGGTGATTGGACTTTTTCGCCCCGCGATTTCACCACCACAGAAGTCTACAACCGTGATGACTTCAAACCATTCGAAGAGAAATACAACTTTGACTCAGTTCAAAACATGGTTAATACCATAAGAGCAGAAGGACATGAAGTGCACGTTGGTCATCCAAGGATATTCATAAAAGACTACACCTACAACGGAACGGTGTATAACAATAAAGATGAAGTAAGAAACAGAATCATAAGCGACCCTCAGCTTATGCAATACATGCAAGATGCAGTAGATATTGCAAATGATAACTATGGAACAACAATCACAGATATAGGAGGTCATAATGGTAGTGAGCCTCCTGCTCAACCATTAGTTATGGCATGTGGCCTAGTTTATCAACTAGGAGAAATGCCTGGAATAAATTATTACGGAAGAACACCTCTCCAGTATGGAGAAGATGGAGTCAGGCATTTTGATTCTCTCCTTGCAGGAGATTACAGAAATTACGAACACAAAGAATACATGGGTCTTCCACTAGGATACGACTGGTTATACGAACTAATGACAGATGCAAGAAGAGATGAGATAGCAGCTATATTACTTAGAAATTCAGATATTCAGGATGAAACTATCAGGCCTTACAATAATTCTCCTGGAGCAAGATTTCTTGGAGCAATTGCCATAAAAGGGGATGGATATAATGATGCTGAAGCAGAGAGTAATATAGAGAAGTTTTATAACGGTATTACTTTTGGAGATCCAATTGATTCAGCATGGTATACGTATCAGTGGGTTACATTAGATAAAAGGCAAATGCATTATGCTCACATATTTACACCAGAAGGGCCAAATGTAGAAGGAATGCCATATTGGGATTACACATTTCCAATATATCCATTACTGGAAGCGTGGTATGACCAAACAGGAGAAGATTATTTCAAGATGCCTTTCTTCCAAAGTTTTCCGTATCACTTGGCATATGCAACAGGTAATGAATATGAATTTCAAGGAAAGCAAACAAAAGATCACAACTATACTTACATAGATAGCAGACAAAACGTTGTAAATAGATATATGGAAGTTGGACTAAAGAGAAGTAATAGAGAGGCAGCGGCGCTTGCTAAAAACCACATTGCCTATAGACCCAAAGATACTCAAAAACTATTTTATTTACTCACATCAGACCCAACTCTTACGCCAGAATCTCCGTCTGATCAAAGCCTTTCAACAACGGGCCACTTTAGAGTTGTAAATAGTATCTTTATGAGGAATCTATGGGATGGAATAGATTCCGCATGGGCATGGTTCCAGAGTCCCACTTGGGGAAGAAACATAAGAGATCTAGGGCCAGTAAACGATATAAATATATGGAAAAATGGAGGATATCTTCTCCCAAAGAGAAATACAGGACATGATTACTGGGGAGGAAGCAGAGTGAATACTATGGTTTTGTATGATGAAAGTAAGCCCGGAACAACAGTATTGGAAGGTAATGTAATGGATAATGCTTCAAGGAACTTTGGATACGGAGGGCTTGGTTTAGAGATCTCAAGCGGAGATAGTCTAAAAGATCTTACGAAAGATTTTCCAGGTCATACATATGGACTTAGATACTTCGAGGAAGAAGAAGGAGAATATAATTACATGATGGGAGATGGGGCAAAGGCATTCTCTCAGAATCACACATACGTTCCATACCAATGGGTAGAGCTACTTGATAACTGGAGTAGACAATTTGTATGGTTCAGAAACGATGATAATGCAGAAACAGATCACTTCGTAGTATTCGATAGAGTTGGAAAAGTAAATTCAGATCTCTCTGAACACTTAATGTTCAATTTCCATCTAGATCCAGAAATAAGAGATAGCTCAGATAACAATCTAGGAGAAGGAGTTATTCAACCAGAAGCAGGAAAATACATTAGTAAATATCTACAGGGAATGTTCTTCCAGGCGCTTACTGAATATGACACAGGAATTACTATAGAATTTAGAGATCCAGGAACTGCAGATAGTCCTATTTCTCTTTCTGTAAACGGTAAAGATATAGTTGTATCCCTTGCTACAGATTCATCCGGAAATATAACTTCTAACAGAAGGAATGTTGTAGACCTAATTAACGCAAATGCAGAAGCAAATGTTTTTGTTAAGGGATACTATTATAGTGAGGAAAGAAAGGATGCAGTTGTTCCAGTTGCTCAATTTTCTCTGGAAGCCTCAGGTATCTGGAAATATGAAAATGCAAATAGAGTAGTAGCCAGCAACAACTTAACTACAGATTGGGGCACTGCTCATGGAAAAGTATTTATAGATACTCTGTATCCCAAAAACCCTGTTATTTACAGAATGGGAGGAGGAGGAAAAAACAACATAGATATGTTTGGAGATTTCGACAAAATATTTTCTTACAATGCCAACACAGTTCCAGCTCATTGGCGTACACAAATTACTTATCCTGATGCTGAGAATGAACTTAATAATTACTATCTCCACACTATTCAGGCAGACGACATAACAGTGCAAAATCCACAGTCAACAACCCTCCTAGAAGGAACAGGAATAGTAGGAGCAAGATCTGGAAACAACATTGCAATATTTAATGAAATAGAAGCAGAGCTACAATCAGGAGAAATAACTATACCTACAGGAGTAAATGGAACCTTTAGAATATTATTTGCAGATTTAACACCTAGCGGTACTTACAACATCACTCTAAATGGAGCCAAGATAAATACAGGAAGAGAAGTTGTCTCCAGAGCTGCAAATATATTCCTGAAAGACATAAATCTTACAGAAGGGGATTCAATAGTATTAACAAAGCAGAATTAAGCCACACTTAAACCCATCTTTCTCCTTCCACCCCCAACACCAGTACCTGTAAAATGAAAAGCAACATGCTTCAAATGCAATTTCAGGATATCATTGGACTAATAATGCCTTCCATATTCAAGAAGCAACAATCAGCATTACATGAGATAGCCCTAGCAATAGGTATCTTCGTAATTATATGTATAACAGGAGCATCTATATTCACATTAAGAAACTCAAACGCAATCCCAAAAGCAACACCTCAAGAAATAACCAATCTACCATTACCAACTCTAAGCCTCTCATCATCACAGCAAGGAAACAAGCTCTCAGCAAGACTAATACATTCAGACGCAGACAACGAACGTCACTACTTTTCCAAAACAAACTCAGAGACAGGATTCAAAGCTCTCACAGGAAGAAGAACACAAGATGATCCAGAGAGACACAACTTCTTTGATTCAAATAACTCAAGCGTATCTCCACAAGTAGCTCTAGGAGATCCTATACAATCCTCCTCTCTATCAAATGGAGGAAAGAGATACTGGATATATGAATACAGTGGAAACGAATCACAAAATCAAGAAGATGGAAAAACAGGAAGAGAGTTGTTCGATGGAAACTTCTGGCTATCAAGAGCACAAAGAGACTACTCACCTGAGTACACATACCTACATACAAATAATCTAACCTTCACACAAAACAAGAGATATTACCTCATGACAGAAGAAGACCTATGTGTATCTACATTAGATCCAGATAGAGATAACTTAAACAATCAATGCGAAGAAGATCTAGGAACAGATCCAAACAATTCAGACACAGACGGAGGTGGAACAAAAGATGGACAAGAAGTTCTAGATGGAACAGATCCAGATGACAGTTCAGATGATACAGGCGATGAATCTGAACACTGTTCACAGCCTATATTGAGATTTTCGGATATTGAGTCTGGTTCAGATATCGGAAATTCTGATGAGAATGGAGACGGTGCAATTGTTACAATCTGGGGTCAAAAACTTGGCGCTACTCAGAATTCTTCTAGAATTTATTTTGAGGATTCTCAAGACAATGTTTATGAGCCATATGTTTATTATTGGAAAAATGCGGATGGTCAATTGCCAGGAGGGCCATCAGATCTTTATGAGTCTCACCAAATGCAGGAAATTGCATTTTCAATTCCTGATTCTGAACTTGGGATGGGAAAAATCTATGTTGAAGTCGATGGTATAAAATCAAATGAATTAAATTTTACTGTCAGAGAAGGAAATATTTATTTTATAGATGACTCTGGATCAGATTCTGTAGGAAATGGGAGTTTTAATAATCCTTGGAAAACTTTAGATTATGTAGTTAATAAAAGATATGAACTTTTGCATAAAGGAGACATAATCTACTTAAAGAATTTTTCTGACTTGGATGGTGTTGCGATAGGTCATTCGGACACAAATTATTATGAAGGAAATGACACTCATCCATTTTCTATAATTGGTTATCCAGGCTATTCAAATCTTTTTATGGGCAATCCCGGAGGAGCGCCAACAATTTCAAATAAATATTGGAAAAATTCAAATTGGAACTTTGCTAAATTATTTATTAATACTACAAAGACGGGCTTGTCTGCTTTTTATAGAATGAGAGTTATTGGTAATGAAATTACAGGACCTGATGCCGATGGCATGGGCGGAGCTATTTCAGGTGCCGGAGATCAAGCGGGCGGCGGAAAGATGATGGGTAATTTTATTCATGATTTTGGAAATGAAACAACAACGTTAGCCAATATGCATCATACTTTTTATTTATCAAATAGGGACAATACAATAAATGAGGCTTATGAGATCTCTTGGAGTCATTTACGTGATATAGGGGCAAATCATGGACTTCATATTTATGATCAAGCTGTTTGTGGTGATTGGAATGGAACATTTAAACTTCATCATAATTATATTATCGGTCAGGCAGGTTGTGGGATTAATATCTCAGGAGGATGTAGTGAGGGGTATGGTAATTTCACATATGATTTAGAGATTTATCAAAATATATTTATTAACAAAGATGATTTTAGATTTAAAGGTATTCCTATTTGCTTGAATTCTAGTTATTTTGAAGGCAATTCAACAATTTTTAACAATCTATTGTATGGATCCTCAGACGAGGATGAATTATTAATTTCTCTTTATTTTAATAGTCCAAAATCCAATCTATTTTTTAATAATATTCTTTTAGATTTAAAGGGGGATAGATATGCATATTATGCTACAAGCCCTACTTTTTGGGAAAATAATCTTTTTCATAGTTATGAAGATAATTCAATTCCTCTTCCAGAACAGTGGAACTCAAATGCAATAAATTCAGATCCTTTATTTGTAGATAAAGATAATTTAAATTCTGAGTTCAGCACAGAAAGTCCTCTGATTGATGGTGGTTCGATGGTTAATCTTGATTATGATTTTTATGGCAATAAAAGATATGATGGATCGATTGATATAGGACCTATTGAGAACAATAACAATCAATGCAATATAAATCACCACCCCGTTCTACAAGCCATACCCGATAAAGAAATAGCTGAAACATCCACTCTTACATTTACTGCGCAAGGCGAAGATGAAGACGATGACACACTAGAATATTCCCTTATAGTTCCACCTGTAGGTGCTAGTATTGTTAAGGAGACAGGAGAATTTACTTGGACTCCCACAGAAGATCAATTAGGTGCTCATGTGGTAACTATTAGGGTCAGAGATGGAGGAGAATATATAAGTTACGATGATCAAAAAGTAAATATCAATGTCACTGATTCAAATAATACTTTCAGTATCGAAGACTACGCAGCTTTTTCACAAGATCCCTTTGGTAAATTCTTTATAGAAAAAATTATTAGAGATCAAAACAAAGAAGTCTTTGATCCAACGCTACCAAACTCTTATTTTATTTCTCCTAATGGATCTAATAACAACGACGGATCAATAGATTCGCCTTGGAAGACAATTTTGCATGCGGCGAGCAACACGGGCGCAGGGGATACAGTTTACTTAAGAGAAGGTAATTACAACCAAAAGAGTGAAATTAGAGGCGACAAGAATCATGGTGGCTCTGATGAGGGATGGTGGACATTGACTTCATATCCAGGGGAAAAAGCCACCATTGTTGACAACGCTCTCACCCTATATAGCACTAATCATGTCAGAATCACAGGACTTAACTTTAATGGAAGCTATTTGAAAAGCGATCGAACTACCTATGGCGGACTTCCAAGAAATCACGACATAGAGTTTACGAATAATACATTTACAGGAGAACAACCGAGATACGGAGCCATCGTAGTGATAGGGGATAATGTCCTTGTTGAAAACAACACCTTGATCTTTAGCGGTGGCGGCGGATCACTCGATCATGGTATTTATTTATCAGAAGGCAATAACAACATTGTACGAGGTAATTACGTTAGCGGCGCGGCAGGATATGGTATTCAACCTTCTGTGAGAACATTCAACGATCCCGCGCCTCATGTGATTGCGGATGCTTTGATAGAAGATAACTATGTTACGAATACAAGATTATTTTCAGGTTATATAGCGAGTAGTGCGGAAACCTCTTATGTTGATGGATTGACGTTTAGAAACAATATTAGTTTTAACAACAAGACCAGTGGATTGCATATGACGACGAAATCCAATACAGACGAATCATATATTCAAAATATTGATATAGTCGACAATGTTTTTTACGAACAAAGTGGTGCGGGCGTTGAGGTGGGTAATCGTCTTTCGGACGGAATGAATATCCAGAATATTGATATCCAAAACAATATTGTGTTCGTTGAAAACGCGGATAAACAACACATGTATGTCAATGACGACGCTATTAATGTCTCAGAAACCAATAATATCTATTGGCCAAGCCCTGAAAGGTTTTATGGAGCAAATCTTGACCCAACATCAACTGTAGCTGACCCCAACTTTGTTGATGCTGCTGGAATTGATGATTTGATATATAAGTATGTAAGTGGTGATGATTCTGCAGCTGTTACTGCAGCTGTGAGTGAAGTGCAGTCAAGATTATAATTAATATATACATTTAAACTCCCTTCCTCTTCCACCCCCAACACCAGTACCTGTAAAATGAAAAGCAACATGCTTCAAATGCAGTTTCAGGATATCATTGGACTAATAATGCCCTCTATATTCAAGAAGCAACAATCAGCATTACATGAGATAGCTCTAGCAATAGGTATCTTTGTAATTATATGTATAACAGGAGCATCTATATTCACATTAAGAAACTCAAGCACAATCCCAAAAGCAACACCTCAAGAAATAACCAATCTCCCATTACCAACACTAAACCTCTCATCATCACAACAAGGAAACAAGCTCTCAGCAAGACTAGTAAACACAGATGAAAACAATGAGAGACACTACTTCTCAAAAACAGATACAAGAGATGGATTCAAAGCTCTCACAGGAAGAAGAACACAAAACGATCCAGAGAGACATAACTTCTTTGATTCAAATAACTCAAACGTATCTCCACAAGTAGCTCTAGGAGATCCAATACAATCCTCCTCTCTATCAAATGGAGGAAAAAGATTCTGGATATATGAGTACAGTGGAAACGAATCACAAAACCAAGAAGATGGAAAAACAGGAGCACAACTATTCGATGGAAAGTTCTGGCTCTCAAAAGCACAAAGAGATAACTCACCACAGTACATATACCTACACAACAGTTCTCTAACCTTCTCACAAAACAAAAGGTATTACCTTATGACAGAAGAAGACCTATGTGTATCTACAGTAGATTCAGATTCAGACAAACTAAATGATCAATGCGAAGCAGATCTTGGAACAGATCCAAGTAGCTCAGATTCAGATGGAGGAGGAACAAAAGATGGACAAGAACTTCTAGATGGAACAGATCCAGATGACAGTTCAGATGACATCGCAACACAGTCTTCACCATCTGGACCAACCATTGAATACCTAGGAATGGTAAGAATGCCTACAACAACTATGGAAGATGAATTTAAAGCAATCTATTCAATGCGACTTGCAAAAAGAGATGACAATAGCTTTTTTGCAACGCTAGGGTATGGAGTTGGAATACTAACTCTTCCAGATGAAGCTCCAGAAATGGATATAGAAGAGGCTCCATTAAGTGAATGGACAGTAAAGCCAACTGATATAGCTGGAAAAGATTGGGCCGATCAATATTTATCATATATTGATATACCTGCTCGTTATAATTACATTCGTTTAGAAGGTATATCAGAAGCACATGACGGACGATTAGCACTTAATTACAGCAAATATTATGCTGTTGCATCAGGCAAAAGACAATCATTAGGATTTGTAGATAGTAATCTTGATCCTTCTACATTTGATGGATTCTATGGATCAGGTCAGATTGTTGGAAGTAAAGTAGAAGGAATGATAGCCAAAGCTCCAGATGGTGATTACTTCAGGGGAGCGTACTGGTTCCAATCCCAAGCTTATGGGCCTCATATTACAAGAATCACACTTCCAGATCAGGAAGAAGTAGTTCTCTCATTCTCTAAAGATAATAGGGTTGAGGACTGGACTGCATCAGACTGGATTCGTGATGGAGAAGTGGTAGAAATTGATGGAAGGCAAGTACTTCTAATGGCTTTATACAAAGGAACACCTCCTCATTGGTATGGCAGTCCCATAGCAGATGATCCTGATTTCAACGGAGTACATAATCTTCCTGGAGATCCAAGGATTGATCTTGCAAATCCAAATAAGGGCTATCATGCATATCCATATAAGGTGATGATTGTTGGGTATGATATAGAGACATGGGAAAAATCAGTAGAATTTGATTTAAGTGAATATATGTTATTAGGTGATAATCAGAATGTAGAGAGCCTTGCTTTCATAGGTGACACTTTATGGGTTGCTGAATCCAGAGCAGACAAATCTGCCAACATTTACGAGCATCCTCATGTTTTTCATGCTTTCCGTTGGACCGATGCGCTCATTGAAGACCCGGAGGATCCAGCTAATATAAATCACCACCCCGTTCTACAAGCAATACCTGATAAAGAAGTTGCTGAAACATTCACTCTTTCATTTACAGCTCAAGGTAGTGATGAAGACAATGACACACTAGAATATTCCCTTATATCACCTCCTGTAGGTGCAAGTATTATCAAGGAGACAGGTGAATTTACTTGGACTCCCACAGAAGATCAATTAGGTGCTCATGTGGTAACTATTAGGGTCAGAGATGGAGGAGAATTCATCAGTTACGATGATCAAAAAGTAAATATCAATGTCACTGATTCAAATAATACTTTCAGTATCGAAGACTACGCAGCTTTCTCACAAGATCCATTTGGTCAATTCTTTATAGAAAAAATTATTAGAGATCAAAACAAAGAAGTCTTTGATCCAACGCTACCTGATTCTTATTTTGTGTCTCCTAATGGATCTAATAGCAACGATGGATCCATTGATTCGCCTTGGCTAACAATGAGGCATGCCGTCAAAAACACAGGTCCTGGGGAAACTGTTTTTTTAAGGGAAGGCAATTACACTGACAGAAATCTTGAAATCAGAGGTGATTATAATCACGGCGGCTCAGATGAGGGTTGGTGGGTTCTGACAGCCTATCCGGGAGAAGAAGCCCGCGTTATCGATTCAAAGATTAATCTTTACAGCACCAATCATGTTAAAGTTACCGGACTTCACTTCATTGACAGCAGCTTGAACAGCGGCGGATACACCTTTGGTGGTCTTGGAGGAAATCATGATATAGAGTTCTCAAATAACAAATTTACAGGTGAACAAGCTCAATTTGGTAATTTGAACGTGATTGGGGATGATATTTTGATTGAAAACAACACCATGATATTTAGCGGTGGAGGTGGTTCTCTTGATCATGGTATTTACCTGTCTCAAGGTAACAACAATATTGTTAGAGGCAATTATGTGAGTGGAGCTGCAGGATTTGGTATTCATGCCTATGTTAGAACGTTTAATGACCCCGAACCTCACGTGATTACCAATGCCCTTGTAGAGGGAAATTATGCTACGAATTCAAGATTGGGTACGGGGTTTATCGCGGCCTGCGGTGAAACCTCCTATGTGGAGGGCTTCACATTTAGAAACAACATTAGTTACAATAACAGAAGCGGCGGGCTCAATGCAGTAGCTTATACGGGAGCAGGTGATGCACATCTTTACAATCTTGATGTGATGAATAATACATTCTATGAACAAATAGGCGATGGTATTACTTTAGGAAGCTCGACTCATGATGGGGCAGCCATTCAAAATGTTGCCATGCAGGATAACGTTGTGTATACCGAAAATTTCGGCGAAAAGCATATGTATATTAATCAAGATGTCATTAATTTTTCAGAAACCAATAACACTTATTGGCCAGGACCAGAAAGGTTTTATGGCATAACTCTCGATCCAACATCCACTGTAGCTGACCCCAACTTTGTTGATGTGACAGGTATTGATGATTTGATTTATAAGTATATGAGTGGTGATGATTCTCTTGCCGTTCAAGAAGCAGTTGATATGGTGAAATCAGGCGGCCAATCAGATGACATCGTTATAAATACACATTTTATTGGCCATGGCTGCACTGCAACATATTTTGTAGATAAAGACTGTGATGGATATGGAGTAGGAGTAAGGGCAGACGGTGACTACTCTGCAGATGGAGTCGTAGGTCGTCTAGGCGATATGTCTGACGCAGATGATAATGATGCAAATGTCAATACGCCTGAAAGTGTCATTGCGAGATACGGAACTATCGAGAACTTTCTTATCAATGTGAAAGGGCACACCCCCGATGATATCTACTATATTGCTGCCGACGGCAACGATGCCAATACTGGGGGAGCGAGTGACCCGTTCGCAACATGGGAGAGGGTGGATGACATAATGGGCCCCGGTGATGTATTGATCTACAGGGAAGGCACCTATTACGATCCAGGTATTGCAGCACTGTACTCACCATTTGACGGAGGCACTGCTGAAAATCCTGTGTTGTTTATGCCGTATCCTGGCGAGCGCGTCGTATTTGATGCAGTAAATTCTGCTTTTCACACCGCAGAGATGCCTTGGGCGACGATTGATGGATTTATTATCGACAACACCAGGAACAGACCGTGGGGCTACGGAATGACGCTTCACGAAGCGCAGCATGTCACCATTCGAAACATCGAGATTACCAACTTTAATTTCGTCCATGGCTCGCAGGATCACAACGATTTCCTGATTGAAGATAGCGTCTTTCACGATATGTATGAACATGGTCTGTACTTGGCGACGCGCGATCTTCCCAGTTCCAATATTACAATTAAAGACAATATCTTCTACAGAAATGGTCGAGGAGGAGGTTATGGGGCTATTCAGTTTAATGGTCGCGCAGATAACTTAATAGTGGAAAACAATATTATGCATTCAAATCATCAATGGGCAGTTTCTTTGAAACAAGGAGTGTCTAATTCAATCATAAGAAACAACCTTATGTTTAATAATATGGGATATTCAGTTATTTTTTCTATTTATAATGGAAGTTGTGATTACGGAGGTAGTATTTGCCCTTACACTCAGGATAATAATATTATTGAAAATAATACAATATGGATTGGAAAGTATTACTTAGATGGGAATATACCTACGAGTAACTTGCCTAGGGGAGCATCTGCATTTGCATTTCATGAAAGCGTAGATGGTACTCACAGGCAGACAGGAAATATTATTCGTAATAACATCATCTCAGCTTCTCAAGGACCAATTGTATTGTTTGGAAATGGAGCTTCTCCAGATGCAAATACAACTTTAGTTGAAAACAATATTATTCATGAGCAAGCTGGTCCAGTTGATTTTTTCAAGATTGATGCTCAAGGATATAATGTTGCAGAAGTTCAAGCATTTAACTCTTCTGTTACCGGTAATGTTTTTGAAGATCCTTTACACGAAAATGTGTCTATAGATTATTACGCTACTCCTGAAAGTTTCGATTTTGATCTCTCGGCAGGATCTCCTGCAATTGATTTTGGTTTACCTGCCAATGCTCCTACAACTGATTTGCGTGGAGATAGCAGAACTGGAAATCCTGATGCTGGGTGTTATGAATATTGATGTGAATAATGAGAGAATGCCAAAAAAGTGAAGTAATTCTTGCGCATAGCATCTATTACATGTAAATTCTTGCAGCTTCGTTCGTATTCTTTGTCGTGATTTCACTAAGCAAAGAGCCCTTAAAAGGCACGAACCTCTCCTAAAAATGAAAGGATTAATCACCAGAAAAGTAGGCATGTCCAGAGTGTTCCAAGATGATGGAACGGCTGTTGCTGTAACATATCTTAAGGTAGAGCCAAATACTATAATTCGTACAAGGGAAAAAGAAAGAGATGGATACGATGCAGTAGTTTTGGGTATAGAGCCAAAAAAATGGAAAACTAGAAAGGGGATAGAGAGGGTAAAATATGCAAAAGAGAAGGAATTCACAGTAGATTCTCTAGAAGACGTCGAAGTTGGATCTCAGATTACATCTGAGTCTATTCCTGCTGAAAGTATGGTAACTGTAGTAGGAATTTCGAAAGGTAAAGGTTTTGCAGGTGTTATAAAACGTCATAATTTCTCCCGTGGACCAGAAACTCATGGATCGCATCATCACAGAGAGCCAGGTTCTATAGGTATGTGTGATATGCCAGGAAAGGTGCTTAAGGGTAAGAAAATGCCAGGTAGAATGGGATCGGATCAAGTCACTTTGCGTAATCGCAAGGTTGTTTTTTCGAATGCAGAAGAGAATTTAATTGCTGTAAAAGGTCCTGTTCCAGGGCCAAATGGATCTATTGTTGTTTTGAATATTGAATCTGTACCAACCGCATAAACATAATGAAAATTGATATTTACGATAGTAACGGCAAAAAGAAAGGAACTCAGGATCTTCCTGAGGAAATCTTCTGTGCTCCTATAAATGAAGGGCTAATGCATCTTGCCTTGCTAAGACAACAGAGCAATAGAAGAATTGCGGTTGCACATGTAAAGAGCAGGGGAGAGATAAAATGTTCTACTGCTAAGTTATACAGACAGAAAGGTACAGGAAGAGCAAGGAGAGGATCTGCAAGTGCAAATATTCTTCGTGGTGGAGCAAAGGCATTTGGACCTAGAAACATAAGAAACTTCACCAAGGATATGCCAAGAAAGATGAGAAAAAGTTCTCTCAAATCATGTCTTTCGTATAGTGCAAAGAATGGCAGAATATTTGGTTTGGAGGGCTATAACGGAGAATCTAAAACAAAATCATTTGTTGAGCTTCTGTCCAAATTGCCAGTAGATATGGGTAGAAAGACAATATTTGTCTTATCTGAAAAGATAGAAAATCTAGAAATTGCTTCCAGAAATGTTTCTGGAGTAAGGACTATAAAGGCCGAATATTTAAATCCAGAGGACGTTTTGGGTGCATGGAATTTGGTGTTTGTGGGAGACTCAATTGATAAGACAACTAATATGCTTAAAAGTTCTGATTCAGACGAAAAGAGTCAAAAGATCGATGCATCTGCCTCTTCTGCCTCCTCTGTTTCCTCTAAATCTTCTAAATAATGAATCTAACATCTATCATCATTGGCGAAGTGGTAACTGAGAAGGCAGAGCGCTTGAAACTCAGCAAAGTGTTTACATTAAAAGTTAATCCAAAAGCTACAAAGATAGATGTAAAGAATGCACTTAGAAAGTATTACAATGTAGAGCCAGAAAATGTTCGTATAGTTAATGTGCCTCCAAAAACAAGAGTTGTTGGACGTGGAAAAACTATACAGAAGAGACATAGGGCAAAACATGCTCTCGTAAAGCTTTCTGCTAAAAGTAAACCAATCGATTTAACTACCTTCCAGATTAATTAGTCCGGCTTCGTCCGTCCGCCGTGGCGGACGAGACTACGCCGCGACAAGCCACTAATCACTAATAAAATGCCAGTAAAAGTCTACAAACCAACGAGCCCAGGAAGAAGAAAAATGAGCGTTTCAGACTTCTCTGCACTCTCGTCTAAGAAGCCAGAAAAGAGCCTTTCTCCTGGAAAAAAGGGCATATCAGGCAGAAATGCACATGGTAGAGTAACTATTAGAAGGCGTGGTGGAGGTCATAAAAGAAGGCATAGAATCGTAGATTTTGATCGTACAGATAAGGCTGGAGTTCCAGGTAGCATAAAAGCTATAGAGTACGATCCAAATCGAACAGCATGGATAGCACTTGTGTATTACAAAGATGGAGAAAAGAGATACGTTGTTGCCCCAGAGGGATTGAAAGAAGGGGATCAAATAGTTTGTGGAGAGAGAACAAAAGTAAAAGTAGGAAATAGAATGCAGCTAAAACACATTCCTACTGGATTCAAGATTTATAATGTTCAGATCCAGCTTGGTAAGAAAGGTTCAGTTGTAAGAAGTGCAGGATCTTCTGCCATGCTTACATCTCTAGATGGAAAGTATGCACAGGTACAATTGCCAAGTGGGGAAGTAAGATATATCCCAAAAGAATGCTATGCATCTATTGGTACAGTCTCACATTCAGAACATAGCCTTATAAAGATAGGTAAAGCAGGAAGAGCAAGATGGATGGGAAGACGTCCAAAAGTACTTGGAAAATCTATGAATGCTGTAGACCATCCACATGGTGGAGGTGAAGGACATGGTCCTATTGGTCTGAAGCATCCAAAGACCCCATGGGGTAAACCTGCTCTAGGAGTTAAAACTAGAAACAAGAAAAACCCTTCAAATCGTTGGATTGTAAGAAGAAGGCCAAAGAAGCGCCGAAAGGGCAGATAATTTATTTCATTACTAGCTTATAGCTTGTAGACTCATTTCACTTTTACTTCACTTAATAAGAAATGTCCAGATCATCCAAAAAAGGCCCATATATCGATCAGAAGCTGTTTAAAAAAGTCATGAAGATGATAGAGTCTGGCGATAAAAAAATTATAAAGACATGGGCAAGAAATTGTGACATACCACCTGAATTTGTTGGTTTTACATTTGGAGTCCACAACGGTAAGGATTTCGTACCTGTATATGTTACAGATCAGATGGTAGGTCATAAACTCGGAGAATTTTCTTTTACTCGCAAATTTAAAGGCCATGGTGGAAAAATGGCCGAAGCACAGCGTAAAGCTACACCTTAATTAATCTTATGAAAGCTCACCTTCGTCACGCTCGGATCTCCATGAAAAAAGCAAACTTAATTGCTTCCATGATTCGTGGTATGAAAACTTCTGAAGCCTTGAGTGCTTTGGAACGTTTTCCTAAAAAGGGTGCAGACATGCTTTATAAGCTTCTTACTTCTGCAGTATCCAATGCAGAGAATAATGAAAAGCAAAATAAAAATGATTTGTTTATAAAAACTTTAATAGTAAACAAGGGTCCTAGTTTTAAAAGATTTATCCCTATTGCTCGTGGTAGAGCGAGAAGAATAGAAAAGGCAACAAGTCATATGAGTGTGGAACTTGGGATTGTGATGCCAGATGGTGAGGAGGGTAAAGCTAAATCAAAAGATGAATCTAAGACAAAAAAGAATGTAAAAGCCGTTAAAGAACCAAAGAAGATTGAGAAAAAAGAAAAGAAATCTGAGGAAAAAATTGAATACACAGGATCAAAGCCTCAAGAGTCTTTTGGTAAGAATGAAGGCGAGGCAGCTCAAGATGATCAAAAAGCAACTAAAGAATCCAGCCAGAGTGGAGCCACTTTCCAGCAGCACCGTCAAGGTTCTAGAGGATCTTAATTACTACTTATATAACTAATATTATGGGACAAAAAGTTAACCCCAACGGCTTCAGACTTGGTATCACGACTACGTGGCCTAGCACATGGTTTGCAGGAAAAAAGAAGTACAAGCAGTATTTCTTACAAGATGTTGCCATAAGAAAATTTATACATAATCGTGTTAGAGACGCTGGAATGACTCGTATAGAAATAGAAAGAACAAAGAAAATTTCTGTATCTATACATACTAGTAAGCCTGGAGTAATTATTGGAAAACAAGGATCTGCAATAGATGAGCTAAAGAGAGAAATGGAAAAAACTTTTGGAGAACGCTTTGAAGTAAATATTCGTGAGGTAAGAAATCCAGAAGCAGATGCTTACGTAATCGCAGAAACAATACGTGGCCAAATGGAAAGACGTATGCCTTATAGGCGTGCAGTAAAAATGGCCGTAGAGAAAGCGATGCAAGCTGGAGCTTTGGGAGTAAAGATTCGTGTATCTGGAAGATTAAATGGTGCAGAAATTGCACGTAGTGAACTTTTCAAAGACGGTAATGTTCCTCTGCATACCCTTAGAGCGAATGTTCAATTTGCAATAGCACATGCGGCTACTACATATGGAGCATTAGGAATAAAGGTATGGGTATACAAAGGAATGGTATTTAAGCAGATACAAGATGTTCAGTCTTCTTCATTAGAATTATCATAATAAATTAATATGTTACAGCCAGCAAAAACCAAGCATAGGAAATCACAAAGACTGAGAGGTAGCTTCAGTGGAAAAGCCACGCGTGGAGCTCAGATCGCTTTTGGTTCTGTTGGACTAAAGGCTCAGAGCACATCTGAAATTACATCCAGACAGATAGAAGCTGCTAGAAAAGTTATGACTCATACATTGAAACGTGGAGGAAAAATATGGATAAGAATTTTCCCACACAAGCCTGTTACCAAAAAAGGTGCAGAGGTACCCATGGGATCAGGAAAAGGAGCCATAGAATATTATGTCGCAGTGGTTAAGCCGGGGCATATACTTTTTGAAATTGGTGGTGTGCCAGACGATCTGGCCAGAGAAGCTCTTAGGCTTGCAGCTTATAAATTACCTATAAAGACAAAAGTTATTTCCCGTATACGCCACGAGTAGATATGTCCAAAGTAATCACAATCGCAGAGCTAAGAAAAATGCAGGAAGCGGATCTTATCCGCGAGATTAATCAGCAATACAGAAAAGTTGGAAAATTGAAGCTGATGGTGGGAAGCAACAAGGAGAAAGCTCATCATTTATTGAAAATCGAAAGAAGGCAGCTTGCCAAAATGCTTACAATTTTATCTGAAATTAGAAAAGGTCGTGTTTGCGACGAAATTTTATCCCAGAACAAGCTTGTAGCAAGTGGCTAGTAGCTTGTAGTATGCCATTCACTTTTACACTTTATGAGAACTAAAAAAGGAACAGTCACATCGGCAAAAATGGATAAAACCGTAACAGTAACGGTTGCTAGATCAGTTATGCATCCTATATATCGCAAGCGTTTTCCTGTGAGTAAGAAATTCTTAGCAGACACAGCAGGAATGGATGTGAAAGAAGGTGATATTGTTATGATCGGAGAGACTGCGCCAATGAGCAAGAGAAAGAGATTTAAGGTTATAGAAGTTATTGGTAGCAAAGAAGTTATCGGTACTTCTGTAGAAGATGAATTCAAAGATTTAGCTCCTGATACTTCTGATATTTCTGATACTTCTGATACTCCTAAATAATGATTCAGCCTCAAACAATTTTGGCCGTTGCAGATAATACTGGCGCAAAACGCGTACAGTGCATAAAGGTGCTTGGAGGCTCCAAGAAGCGTTATGCAGAGATTGGAGATATTGTTGTTATTGCTGTAAAAAATGCTGCTCCAAGAGGTACAGTGAAGAAGAAGGCTGTTGAAAAAGCTGTAATAGTAAGGACAAAGAATATAACAAAGAGAAAAGACGGAAGCGGAATAAGGTTTGACGAGAATGCGTGCGTGATAATAGAAGGGAACAAAGAGCCAAAAGGAACTAGGATCTTTGGCCCAGTAGCGCGAGAGCTTAGAAGCAAAGGATTCCAGAAGATTATTTCATTAGCACCAGAAGTTCTATAACAGATTTTTATCATGAGATTCCATACAGGCGACAACGTCGTAGTCATTGCAGGCAAAGATAAAGGGAAAACAGGAAGAATCCTGAGAGTACTTGGGGCTATGAATAAAGTAGTAGTTGCTGGAATTAACATGAGAACTAAGCACATGAAGAAGTCTCAACAGAGTCCTGGAAGAAAGATTAGCTACGAAGCAAGTCTGGATGCCAGTAATGTGATGCTTGTTGATCCTAAGACAAAAAAAAGAACCAGGATGGGAAACAGATTTGATGATGCAGGTAAAAAAGAAAGGTTTGCAAAGAAAAGTGGAGAAGCTTTGCTTTCTGGAAAAAAATTGAAGAAATTGATAGATAGCGAGGGGAAAGAGGGGAAAGAAGCAAAGGAGGAAAAGGAAGATGTAGCAAAGAAAAAGAAAAAATCCTCAGAACCCAAAAAATCTAAATCTTAAATATTAAAATTCCAAGATGAAATTTCAACCACTACAAGAAAGGCTAAAAGGAAAAATATCAGAATCTCTAAAAGAAAAATTAGGGAGAGATAATCCTAACTCACTTCCTGGCATAGAGAAGGTCACTGTAAATGTAGGTATAAACAAGGGAAGAATGGATGGATCTGAGATGTTGGACTACGTCGTAGAAAGTCTTAAACAGATTACAGGGCAGAAGCCAGCTATGAGAACTGCTAACAAGTCTGTAAGTAATTTCAAAATTAGAGAGGGGATGATAGTAGGCGCTCAGGTAACTATGCGTGGGAAGAATATGTATAATTTCCTCGATAGATTGATTCATATAGCTCTTCCTCGTGTAAGAGATTTTCGTGGTGTTAAAACCAAGTTTGATGGGCACGGAAACTACTCTATGGGAATAATAGAGCACACAGTTTTCCCTGAAGTTCCACTTCCAGATGCTTCTAAGGTATTTGGATTTCAGGTAACTATTACAACTACAGCAGATACGGACGAAGAGGCTATAGAGCTTCTTAAGGGAATTGGGATGCCATTTAGGAAGAAAGGAGACAAATAACCAATAATTTCCCCGATTATTCCTAGTAATAGCTTGGAAACCCGCCTATAATCCTCCAGCTTTGTACTTCCCGAAATTTTGATATGGCCAGAAAGGCACTTGTCGTTAAGCATCGGAAGAAGAAAGAGGCTTTCATGAGAGCACTGCAGGACGGCAGAAAGCCAAAATTCCCAACACGCGTATACAACCGTTGTAGTATATGCGGTCGCGTGCGTGGCTTTATGGGATTCTTCGGAATATGTCGTATATGTTTTAGGGAACTTGCTTCTAACGGAGATATGCCAGGAATTACAAAGTCTTCATGGTAATTTAACAATTTATTGAATACCAATTTATATGCCAGTAACTGATCCAATATCGGACCTTCTAACAAGAATACGCAATGCGCAGAAAGCTCGTCATGAGGAATGCCGTTGTCCATGGTCTAGGCACAAAGAAGAAATTTCTAATGTTCTGAAGAAGTCAGGATTTATTTCTTCTGTAGAAACAGAAGGTGAAGGCATCTCGAAAGAGATAGTTGTTAGATTCAGCGAAGAGTATCCAAAGTTAGTTTTGACTAGAGTAAGCAAGCCAGGTCGTAGAGTTTATTCTGGTAAGGACAATTTGAAGCCCGTTCTTAGAGGTTTTGGTATTGCAGTCCTTTCAACAAGTAGTGGAATTATGACTGATAAAGAAGCCAAAAAAATTGGAGTTGGCGGAGAAGTTCTTTGCACAATTAATTAATATGTCACGTATAGGAAAAAAACCAATCGGCATACCTTCTGGAACAACTGTTACTGTTACTGATGGAACAGTGGTTATCAAAGGATCAAAAGGTGAATTAAGCTTAAAGCTTCTCCCAGAGGTAAGTATTGAAGTAAAAGAAGATAAGATTGTAGTTTCCAGAATAAATGACGAAAAAGAATCTCGAGCAAGACATGGTCTTATGCGTTCACTTATTTCTAATATGGTTGATGGAGTAGGCAAGGGATATGAGAAGAAGTTAGAAATCATAGGTGTTGGATACAAGGCTCAAGGAAAAGGGAAGGCAGTGTCTTTAAGTCTTGGATTTTCACATCCAGTTGAATACAAAGCCCCTGATGGGATAGATGTGCAGAATGATCCAAATAATAAACAGATTTTGATTATATCTGGTATAGATAAGCAGCTTGTTGGACAAGCAGCTGCGGACATAAGATCTTTTCGTCCACCTGAGCCATATAAAGGTAAAGGAGTTCGGTACGTAGATGAATATGTTCAGAGAAAAGTTGGTAAGGCTGTAGGTAAAGCCGAATAGTTTTTATTTTTAAATTTTATGATTCTCAAAAAGATAAAGAACAGGCTAGCAAGAAAAAGACGCATTCGTGGGAAAGTGTGTGGTACTGCACAGTGTCCAAGAATGAGCGTGTATAGATCTCTTACAGGCTTATCTGTTCAGATAATAGATGATAGCTCAGGAAAGACTATTGTATTTGCTTCTACAAAAGAGCAGAAAGGGGGCAAAAACATAGATGCAGCAAAAAGCCTTGGAAAGCTGATTTCAGAGAAAGCAAAGAAGGCAAATATAGAGAAAGTTGTTTTCGATCGTAATTCTTACAAGTATCATGGTCGTATAAAAGCCCTTGCAGACGCAGCTCGCGAAGGAGGGATTAAATTCTAACTAAATTCTAAATGGCTAAATCCTCACGTCCTGACCGCAAAAGAAAAGACAATCGCTCGAGAGAGCCGAAGGAATTCGATGAGCATGTTTTACAGATTGCTCGTGTTACACGTGTGGTAAAAGGTGGCCGAAGAATGAGATTTCGTGCAGCTGTAGTTATAGGTAATAGAAAAGGAAGAGTAGGATTTGGACTTGGTAAATCTGGTGAGGTTCAGGGTGCAATACAAAAGGCGGTAGCATCTGCAAAAAAGAATATGATTCGTGTCCCTCGTGTAAAAGGAACTATCACTCATGAAATAGATCACAAGTTTAAGGCTGCAAGAATTCGTTTAATTCCTGCTTCTGAAGGTACTGGAATTATTGCTGGTGGCTCACTTAGACCAATTATGGATCTTGCAGGTGTAAAAAATATTCTGACCAAGAGGTACGGAACAACAAATGTTCTTGTTAATGCTCAGGCAGCTATGGAAGCTCTTGCTTTGCTAAAAGCTCCTAAAGATTACAAGGAAGAAGATAAAACAGACGTAGTAACAGATGAGCTAAAAGATGCACAAGAAGATTTAGAGGCAAGAGGTGGAGAAGGTATAAAAGAAGTTTCAGTTTCATAAAAAATTATAAGTATGCTTCACGAAATTAAACCAACCGCAGGCTCTAGAAAGACACGAAAGAGGATAGGTCGTGGTGATGGCTCTGGCAGAGGTACATACTGTGGTAAAGGTATAAAGGGGCAGAAGGCTCGTTCTGGTAGAGGAAAAGGAGCACAGTTCGAAGGTGGGCAGACTCCGCTTATAAGAAGACAACCAAAAATGGGAGGATTCAGAAATCCAAATAGAGAAGAATATGAGGTAATCAATCTAGATGTTCTAGAAAAATCTTTGAAACCAGGATCTTATGATGTTACTGAGCTTGTTGAGGCAGGAGCTGTACGTGGAAAACTTCCTGTAAAGGTTTTGGGTAGAGGAGAATTAACAAAGAAACTTGATATTACTGTAAATGCTGCCTCTAAGACTGCAAAAGATGCAGTGGCAAAGGCTGGCGGTTCTGTTACGATTATCTAGGATTTGTTTACTTATTTACGTCAACTATGGCAGTCAGAGGAATTGCGTAAACGCATTTTAATCACTCTAGGACTTTTGTTTTTATATAGAGTGGTTGCTCATATCCCTGTTCCAGGTGCAAATCCAGAAGCACTCAGTAATTTCTTGAGCACGCGTGGAGGTGGTGCACTTGGAGTATTCGCAGCTCTTACAGGTGGAGCGATAGATAATTTTTCTATAGTGCTTCTAGGGCTTTCTCCTTATATTAATGCTTCGATCATAATGCAGCTTTGCACGGTTATTTTTCCAAAGATGGAAGCTCTTTCAAAGGAAGGACAACAGGGACAACAGACAATAAATAAATACACTCGCTTTGTAACATTCCCAATAGCATTCTTACAAAGTTATGGATTTTTGCTTCTTATAAATGCAGGATCTTCACAACTTGGAGGACAGCTAATAGATACATCTTTCCCAGGGGTCCTAGGACCTATGATTATAGTAGCTGCTGGAGCGCTATTTCTTATGTGGCTTGGAGAAGTAATTACAGAAAAGGGAATAGGTAATGGTATTAGTCTTATTATTTTCACAGGAATTGTTTCTGGAATGCCATCAGTGTTGTCTAATATGTTTATTTCAGGTGCAGGAAAACAGGCTCCGTTTATATTCTTCTGCATACTTACTTTTGGTCTTCTAATCGCTGTAGTTCTGTTTACAGAAGCTCACAGGCTTATACCTATTACGTATGCAAATCAGGGAGCAGGACGAGGAGTACAAGGCGCTATTCCTATACGTGTAAATCAAGCAGGAATGATTCCAATCATCTTTGCTATATCTCTTATAACTTTTCCAGGAATCCTTGCTCAGTTTTTGCAGACTGCACCTAGATTCCAGGGCTTAGTAGGATTTATAGGTAATTATTTGAATTCAAATAATCCGAGCTCTCTATATATACTAGTATATTTCTTGCTTGTTATGTTGTTCACATATTTCTATGTGTCTGTGACATTTCGTCCGGAACAACTTGCAGAAGATATTCAGAAGAGAGGTGGATTTATACCAGGTATACGTCCAGGGCGTAACACTGCAGAAATTCTCAAGAAGATATCTATCCACTTGAATCTATGGGGTGGAGTTTTCCTTGGTCTTATAGCAATTATTCCTCTTGTATTTACAAAATATTCAAATTTAAGTCCACAGGATCTTATAATTTCTGGATCTGGACTCATCATTGTTGTAGGAGTTGTGCTGGAGCTCATTAGGCAAATTAATGCGCAGCTGCTTGCGCATGACTACGAGAAGCTTACTTAGGTAACACTCCTAATTCTTGCTATCTCAAGCCCTTTTCCCTAAAATGGGTTCAATGCCAAAAGATCCAAAAAAGGCGCCTAAGAAGGCAAAAGCGAGTAATTACGATGCAGAGCATATACAAGTTTTGGAGGGGTTGGAGCCTGTAAGAAAGAGGCCTGGAATGTACATAGGATCTACAGGAACAAAAGGATTACATCATTGTGTGTATGAGATAGTAGACAACTCTATGGATGAAGCTATGGCAGGGCATTGTGACAATATTTTTGTTGTTCTTAATGAAGATGGCTCTGTAAGTGTAGAGGATAATGGTCGTGGTATTCCTGTAGACATTCATCCAAAAGCAAAAAAGCCTGCTCTAGAAGTAGTGCTTACAGTGCTGCATGCAGGTGGAAAATTTGGTGGTGATGATAGTGGATACAAAGTATCTGGTGGATTACATGGAGTAGGTTCATCTGTAGTAAATGCTCTTTCTACACATATGAGAGCAGAGGTTTATAGAGATGGGAAGATTCATATGCAGGAATATAAGAGGGGAGTGACTGTTGCAAAGCTCAAAGTTCTTGGAAATACAAAGAAGCATGGAACAAAAATCCAATTTATGCCTGATAGTGAAATATTTGAAACTCTAACTTTTAGTTTTGGAACGTTGCTTAATCACTTTAGGCAACAGGCATATCTAACTAGAGGAATTACAATAAGTATTATTGACGAGAGAAAAGAAAGACCAGAGGAAGATTTAAAATTATCGAGGAAATATAGATTCCACTTTGAGGGTGGTATAAGTTCTTACGTTAAACATCTAAATGAGCAGAAGGGAGGAATAGGTGAAGTTGTTTGGTTTGATAAAGAAATCCCAGAAGGGTTTGTGGAGATTGCTATGCAATACACAAATGCATTTCAGGAGCATGTTGTAACTTTTGCAAATAATATTCACACAATAGAAGGTGGAATGCATCTCACTGGATTCAAAGCTGCTATTACCAGAACTATAAATGCATATGCTCGTGATCAGAAAATTCTAAAAGAGAAAGATGACAACATGACAGCAGATGATGTTAGAGAAGGGCTTACAGCTATAGTTTCTGTTCGCCTAAAAGAGCCACAATTTGAAGGTCAGACAAAAGGAAAGCTTGGTAACCCAGAAATGAAAGCTGCTGTTGAGAGTGTTGTAAATGAAAAACTTTCTACTTACATGGAGGAGAATCCATCAGAGGCAAAATCAATTATTGGGAAAACACTGCTTGCATCTAGAGCTAGGCTAGCTGCCCGGGCCGCTCGTGATTCTGTAATACGCAAAGGAGCATTAGAAGGAATGACTCTACCTGGAAAGCTTGCAGATTGTTCTAGTAAAGATCCTGCAAATTCAGAGCTTTACATCGTAGAGGGAGATTCTGCTGGAGGCTCTGCTAAACAAGGGCGTAATCGTGATTTTCAGGCCATCTTGCCACTACGTGGAAAGATTTTGAATGTAGAACAAGCCAGAATGGATAAGATGCTTGCAAACAATGAAATAAAAGCCTTGGTAATTGCAATGGGTGTTGGAATAGGAGAAATGAAAGACATGGAAAAGCTACGTTATGACAGAATAGTAATAATGACTGACGCTGATGTAGATGGTGCACATATTCGTACGCTTCTGCTTACATTCTTGTTTAGATATTATCCTGAGCTTATAGAGGGGGGACATGTTTACATAGCACAACCACCTTTGTATAAGATTTCTAAAGGCAAAGAATTCGAGTATGCATATACAGATGAAGAAAAAGGAAAAATCTTGAAGAAGTGGAATGTGGTTATGGAGGATCCAGAGAAGGCAAAAGAGGCAGAGGATTCAAATGAATCAGAGGAAGCAGAAGAGTCAAAAGATGCAGAGGAGGGAACAAAAAAGAAATCACCTCGTGTTTCTTTGCAACGATATAAAGGTCTTGGTGAAATGAATCCAGAACAGTTATGGGAAACTACAATGGATCCAGAACGGCGTATTATGCTCCAGGTAACTGTAGAAGATGCAGAAAGTGCAGATGCTATATTTACTACGCTTATGGGATCAGAGGTAGCACCTAGAAGAAAGTTTATACAGACACATGCAAAGGGAGTGAAAAACTTGGATGTTTAATTACTACAAGCTACTCACTATTCCGTTTCTTTCTTAAACTCTCCAATTCTATCTTTGATACTGTAAGTATCTAGATTATCTTTTCCAAGTAGCTCTATAACTTTTGGAATTGCATCTTCAAAAGGAATCTCTTCCTGTTTTCCTGCTTTCATATCTCTTATGATTATCTTGTTATTCTTTACTTCCATTTGCCCCATAAGAAGCGTGTAAGTTGCTTCGAATTTGTCTGCTAGACGCATTTGGCTTTTTAATGATGCTTCTCCGAGAGCTCCAATTGTATGTATTCCTGTATTTCTTAGTTCATCTATAAGCTTTAGAGATTTCTTTTTAGCTTCAGGTCCTAGCTGAGCAACAAATATATCTACCTGATCTTTCATAGGAGCTTTTACGCCCGCTTCTTTCATGTGCCATATAATCCTCTCTACTCCAGCGCCAAATCCTATCCCAGGTGTAGCTGGTCCTCCAAGTAGCTCTATAAGACCATCGTAGTGCCCTCCTCCTGCTACTGCATTCTGTGCACCTGTAGACTGATCCCAGAATTCAAATACTGTCTGATTATAATAATCTAGACCACGTACTAGGTTTGGATTTTCGTCATATGGAATATTATATTCATTTAGATATTCTAGTAATTTTTCATGGAATTCTAAGCTTTCCTTGCTTAAGTACTGACCAATCTTTGGTGCCATTTTTACCAAAATCACACAGTCTTCTTTTTTGCAATCTAGAATTCTAAGTGGATTGTGCTCAAGTCTTCTCTGGCAGTCTTCGCATAAATTTCTTTCTTTTCCTGCGAAGTGATCTTTCAAAGCTTGTGAATATTCTGCTCTATTTTCTGATTCTCCTATGTTATTTATCTGTAATTTCAAACGATCAAATATTTGTAGATCTTTAAAAATATGAGACAAAACATTTATAAGTTGAGCGTCTAAGCTAGGGTCTGATGCTCCGATTATTTCAAAATCACATTGGAAGTGTTGTCTATATCTACCTTTTTGAGGTCTGTCGTATCTAAATACAGGACCCATTGAATATAGCTGTACTGGCTGCGGAAATTGCTGCATGCCGTGTTCGACGTAAGCTCTACAAATTCCTGCTGTGTACTCTGGACGAAGAGCCCATTCTTCTTTATTTTCGGTTTTTCCTTTGCGTTCTACTGTAAAAATTTCTTTTTCCATTATGTCCGTGTGCAAGCCTATCCCTCTGTCGAATACGCTTTTATTTTCGAAAATAGGTGGTTCTATTCTTTTGAATCCAGCTTGCCTAGCTCTGTGTCTGACTGCTTTCTTTATATATGTCTGATACTGCTGATCTTCGGGCAATACATCATAGGTGCCTTTCGGTGTACGTATAGGTTCGGCCATGGCTATAGATTATAGAGATTAAGGCTGGAGATAGCAATGCTGAGCAATTGATTATTGTACTCCGCTCGCGTGCTTAAGGCGGTATATGCGACGAAATCAACGTAACCCATCACCGCTTATTACTTATCAGAGGTCTCGAATTGATTTCTTACGCAAAATACCGCCTGCACGCTTGCTCTATTTTTCTGTTCTTGCTTTTGATATGTCATGCTAACCACTTTCTGTAAATTTCCCTATTTTCCTCTATCTCAACCTGATATTCTTATCTCATATGCCAGCACAATCACTCGATCAAGTTGTATCTTTATGTAAGCGCCGTGGATTCATATTCCCAGGATCAGAGATCTATGGAGGACTCGCAAATAGTTGGGACTATGGACATTTAGGTACAGAACTAAAAAATAGTATTCGTGATTGGTGGTGGGATAGATTTGTTACGAAAAGACAAGATATGGTTGGGCTAGATGCTGCGATAGTAATGAACCCAAAAGTATGGGAAGCAAGTGGGCATGTGGCAAATTTCAATGATGCAATGATTGATTGTAAAGAATGCAAAGGAAGATTTCGTGCAGATCATTTAGTGGAAGATAAATATCCTGATGTTAAAGTCGAAGGAAAAACACCAGAAGAAATAACAGAGATTATAAAAGAAAAAAATATTCCATGTCCTAAGTGTGGATCCAAAGAAAAATTTACAGATGCTAGAACTTTTAATTTGCTATTCAAAACAAGTTTAGGAGCTGTAAGCGGAGAGGATAAACAAGATGTTTATCTACGTGGAGAGATAGCTCAAGCTATGTTTGTTAATTTCAAGAATGTAATCAATACCTCCAGGAAGAGAGTTCCATTTGGGATTGCATCTATAGGTAAGGCTTTTCGAAATGAGATTACTCCAGGGAATTTTACATTTCGAACACTTGAATTTGATCTTATGGAATTTGAGTACTTTATAAGAGAAGAGGAGTGGGAGAAGCAGTTTGATTATTGGCTTGCAGAAGAGCAAAACTGGTTATCTGAAATTGGTATAGACAAGAAAAATCTTAGAACCAGAGAGCATACAGAAGATGAACTTTCTCATTATTCGAAAAAAACTGCAGACATCGAATACAACACTCCATTTGGATGGAAAGAATTATTTGGGCTCGCATACAGAACAGACTTTGATCTAAAAAATCATATGGAACATAGTGGAGAAGATTTGAATTTCACAGATCCAGATACAAAAGAGAAATTTATTCCACATGTTATAGAGCCTACTTTTGGGCTTTCTAGGCTAACTCTTATAGTGCTGCTTGAAGCTTATACAGAAGAAGAACTAGAGAATGGTGATAAGCGTACAGTTATGAAATTTAATCCTAGAATTGCGCCAGTGCAGGTCGCGATTTTACCTCTTAGCAAAGACGAAAGATTAATTGCAAAGGCACAGGAGGTTTATGATCTTTTAAGTAAAGAAACAAATCTAAGACTAGATTTTGATATTACTGGATCTATAGGAAAGCGTTACAGGAGACAAGATGAGGTAGGTACTCCTAAGTGCATCACTATAGATTTTGGAACTATTGGAGATGATGACAATCAATGTAAAAAGGATTGTGTGACTATGAGGGATAGGGATTCGCTAAATCAAGAGGAGGTTGGAATTGCAGATTTAGTTGACTCAATTAAATGTTGTTCATAAAATCTTCTGGAGATATGTTTGCTTGTCTTAGTATTCCGTGAAGTGTTCCGATTGCAACTTCTTTGTGCATTGGCACAACACATCCAACACTCCCTTTTTTCATTACAACATGGCTACCTTTTTGTCTAACATTATCAAATCCCATTCTTTCGAGTATTTTGATTATATCTTTGCCAGAAAGTATAGGTAGCTTAGGCATGAACCATCGTAAACGTTGTAATAAATGTTTGTGATGGTTTTTGTTCTGGAAATTCTTCCAAATAAATTTCAGTTGCCTCTTTTAAATTTTCGATTGCTGAATCCATGCTATCGCCTTGGCTGACTACGCCCAGCTCAGAACATTCAGCAACAAATATATTTTTTTCCCTGTGTATAACAGCAGTATATGTGCTCATGCTTATATTTTAGCATTGTATGGCGAATTTGTCATTCTGTACCCCTTAGCTTGCCTTGCCAATATTGTGTCTTCTATTCTCATTCCCCATTTTCCTGGGAAATAAATTCCGGGCTCTATGGTAATAACTTCGTTTTCTAGCAATTTCATCTTATTTCCTCTTTGTGAGATAGATGGTTTTTCGTGTACCTCTAGCCCTACTCCGTGACCCAAAGAATGAATAAAATATTTTTCGTAATCTTCTTTTTTTAGCATATTTCTTGCAGCTTTATCTAGACTAGAGTTCAAGGCTCCAGCTTTTGCTAAGCCTGTTGTTTCTATTACTGTTTTGATAAGTAGATCAAAAACCCTTTTTTGCTCTTCTGTTTTTTTGCTTGTGAAAAATACTCTACTGCAATCACTACAGTAGCCATTTACTTTTACTCCTATATCTATCTGTACTATATCTCCTTTTCTAAGTTTATAGTTTGTTGGCTTGTGATGAGGTCTGCTGGAATTTTTCCCGAATGCAACAATTGAATCAAAGGCCATTTCTTCTGCTCCAAGATCATAAGCTAGAGATTCTATTTTCCGAGACACATCTGATTCTTTTATGCTTGTTTTTAACATCTTTGGAATTCTGTCCATTATTTTATCTGTGATGGCACATGCTTTTTTTATGTTCATTAATTCTTCTTTGTTTTTTATTCTTCTTCTTTTTTCTATTATATTTTCTAAGGGAATTAGTTTTGTGCCTTTAAATAGCCTTTTCCATCTTTTTAGTCGAGATACGGTTACATGCTGTGCTTCGAATGCTGCCTTTTTGGCTTTTTTGAGCCTTTTTTGTAGATTAGCTATATCGTGTATGGATATTTTTTTGGATGTAGATTTGGCAACTTCCAGGTATCTACCGTCTGTAAATAGCTCAATTTTCTTTCCAGATAATAGGACTATTCCTGAAGATATTTCTAGCCCTGTTAGGTATCTGATATTTATTGGGTTGGAGATTAATGTAATCACTTCTGACATTCTACTAGATTTTTAACATACAGGAATCAAAAAGCGGGTTATGGCCAAAGTTCGGGGAGAAAGTTTTAAATGCAAATATGTACAGATATGTCATGCTGAGCCACACTCTTCGACGTCCAAGGACTGAAGGTCATTCGTCGTGCTGCAGCACTCCTCATTCCTCTTCCAGTCCTTGTCCGCTCAGAGTGGCTCAGCATGACATTAAAAATTTAGAACAAGCATTTATTTTCTCTACACATTTGATCATGACTCGATTTAGCATGCGAGAATGAACCATTATCTGTAGAGGCGAAAACACTAATTTTATGGTAAAATGATACGAAAGTGATCACCTTTCTAAGATTCCTGTTTTGGCCAATAGTATGGATAGTAGTGACGATTGGCGCGTCATTGATAAAATTGGATATCTGGAGGGATATCTGGGAATGGTTTGTTGCAGATCCAATTGAGAGAACCGTTCTAATTATCATGATTTACCTTACCTGGAGACAGGTAATAAAGCCTGGAGCGAGGTTTATATATGCATTAAGGCAGAGTAAGAAATTGGTTACCATGAAGGTTTTGCTTCCTCGATCGGATAGCAAAATAGACGAAGAGAAAAGAACAGAAAAAGACTGGAAGGAGAAAATAGCGATTATGGAGCAGCTTTATCGTGCTTTGTGGGAGGTAAAAACCTTGAATATATGGACATCTTTTCATATGTGGCTGTGGAGATTCAACACAATGAGTTTTGAGCTTTTTGTAGAAAAAAATGAAATTACTTTTTATGTTGTTACTCGTCCGCAGCTGTTTGGAATAGTTGAGAAGCAAATTACATCTTTTTATCCAAATGCAGAGATAACTATAGATGAGGATGGTACTCCAGAGATTTGGCCAAAGGGTACGAATTTGGTTGGTTACTATATGAAGTTGCACAAAAAGTTCATATTTCCGCTCAGATATTACGAAAATATGCAGGATGACCCTTTAAATGATATAACAAATGTTTTGAGTAAGTTGGGGGAGAATGAACATGCAACTATTCAGATAATTATAAATCCATCTTTTTCTGATTCTTGGCAAAAGAAAGTAAAGAAATATGCATCACAATCTTTTAAGGGGAAAAAACCAGGTATGTTTTCTCATGTCCCTGGACTTGGATTTTTGTTTAATTTTATAGGAGCAATATTTATTCCTGGATCAGATGCTTCTACCTTGGCTCCAGGAGCTTCGAAAGGGGATTCTTTTGTGCGTATGATTCAGCCAGAAGAAGAGCTATACAAGCGTATGGGGGAAAAGGCAGGGATGAGTGGTTTTAATTGTTCTGTGCGTATTATGGCAGCTAGCCCTTCGGTGGATAGCGCAATAGATATCACAAATAACATGCAGGTTGCTTATAATGTATTTAAGGATCTATATGGAAACTGGTTCGATAATCGCAGGATGTTTGTAGATTTTTTGCCATATAAGTGGAATGCTCCAATTATTCATTGGCTTTGGAAGCATAGACTAAATGGATTTTTGCATAAGAAATGCCTGCTTACTGAGCGTGAGCTCGCAACTATGTATCATTTCCCAGATAGTAGATACAACAAAATTCCTACAATACAGTGGATTCAATACAAAGTTTTGCCTCCACCACCAAATCTTCCAAAAGAGGGAATTCTTCTAGGAAGAAATAGATATAGAGCAAAGATGAGTGATATAAGAATGCTAGATGATGATAGAACAAGGCATCAGTATATAATTGGTAAATCTGGTTCTGGTAAATCTGCACTTATTTCCTATATGGCTCGTCAGGATATCGCTCGTGGAGAAGGGGCATGTGTAGTTGATCCACATGGTGATCTGATAGAAGATATTTTGCACTATATACCGAAAGAGAGAGCAAAAGATGTAGTGGTATTTAATCCTGCAGATTCAGAAAGGCCTATGGGATTGAATCTTCTGGAAGCAAAAACAGATGAAGAAAAAGACAGGGCATCACTAGATGCTATGGAAATATTTATAAAACTATTTGGAAATGAAATCTTCGGTCCTAGAATCCAGCACTATTTCCGTAATGGATGTCTTACTCTTATGGATGATGAAGAAGAGGGTGCAACAATAATAGATGTGCCTAGAATGTTTGTGGATGAAGAGTTCCAGAAATATAAGGTAAGTAAATGTAAAAATCCTGTAGTTAGAAATTTTTGGGAGCATGAGATGGCAAAAACAGGGGCTAGAGAAAAGGAGGAGATGATTCCTTACTTCAGTTCAAAATTTGGTCCGTTTATCACGAACACCACTATGCGTAACATAATCGGACAGCCACATAGTGCATTTGATATACGTGAAATTATGGATAACAAGAAAATTCTTCTTGTTAACTTAAGCAAAGGAAAGATAGGAGATACCAATGCTCAGCTACTTGGTCTTATATTTGTAAACAAAGTAAATATGGCAGCACTATCTCGTGCTGATATGCCAGAAAGCGAAAGGCAACCATTTTATCTATATGTAGATGAATTCCAGAACTTTACTACAGATGCTTTTGCAACAATTCTTTCTGAAGCTAGAAAATACAAACTTGCTCTTATAATGGCTCACCAATATATAGGACAGCTTGTAGCGAAGACTTCAGCGTATGAACAGCAAAGCACAAAGCTGCGTGATGCTGTTTTTGGTAATGTGGGAACAATGCTTAGTTTCAAGATAGGTGCAGAAGATGCTGAATATATGGCAAAAGAATATGCACCTGTTCTATCTGAACAAGATGTAATTGGAATTGCAAATTACAAGTGTTATATAAAATTAAATATAAAGAATACAACATCTAGACCATTCTCTATGGAGACTATATGGGACGAGACAGATAAAAATGCAAAGATAGCTGAGCTAGTGAAGGAATATAGTCGTATGAAGTATGGTCGCAAGAAGGTCTTCGTTGATCAGGAGATTGGAGATAGGATAGGATTATAATTCTGTTAAGACCCAAATACCAAGTTTCCAAAAGTCAAACATCCTTCGAGACGGTTTTGCTGTGTCATACTGAGGAGTACTGAGCGAAGCGAAGTACGTCTCGAAGTATAAACAGCAAAACCTCCTCAGGATGACACTAAGTATTAAGAATTATGTTTTTATGATTTGTTTTTTGCTTGATTTTTGGGTTCTTGGGTCTTGGAATTTCGTGCGTTTTCTATGCAAGAATTATTGCCTTCCGGTAGAATTGCAGCATGTTAAAAAAAGCACGTGATATGTACAAAATGCAAAAAGAGGCAAAAAAGATAAAGAAAGAACTAAAGAATATTCACATAGAAGCAGAGCACAGAGGTGTGACCGTTGTGGTTAGCGCAGAGATGACTGTGGTAAGCGTGAATATAAATCCTGGTGTTCCTGCAGATATGGCTGGAGAATATGTAAAAGAAGCAACAAACAGAGCTCTTGCTAAGGCTCAGATCGTTTCTTCAGAGAAAATGCAGGGGATTATGGGAGAGATGGGATTGGGATCATAAAGCCGCTTGCGTGCTTAAGATGGTATGTCTCTAGAGAACCGCTCGCATGCTGAATGTTTCATATTGCACCGCGATCAACGCAACCGAGTTAGGGTAGCTATATAGGATATCTATATTTATCTGAATAAGGCCTGGGGTGGCGAAATAGCTAATGCAATATGAAACGGCATGCTTGCTACCTTTTTATTTGTTCTTACGCAAAATATCACCTGCACGCTCGCTACCTTAGATACTTAGGGTAACTAAAATGGTAAAATATCTCTGTGAAAATATCCAAATTTCTAGCACTGTTATTTATATCTGTCTTTTTTGTGACGATATTTGTATCTGGTTGCAATACTAGTGGTGGCGATGAAAAGCATGTGAAGATAGAAGTACAGTCTGGAGATAGTGTGAATAGCATTGTGAGTAGCTTAAAAAATGAAGGAGTAATTTGGTCTGAGCTTATGTTCAAGAGGTATCTAAGTAAGAATAATTTGGATAAAGGATTAAAGCCGGGGTCTTACATCATAAGTACAGGTGCATCGTATGAGGAAATTGCAGCTACTCTTTCTGAAGGCAAAGAATCAGTTGTTACTATCCCTGAGGGATATACGGTTTCACAGATAGATGCCCTGCTTTTCGAAATGGATCTTATGGAAGAAGGGGAATTGCTATCGTGTTCTAATAAATGTGATTTTTCTAGCTTCGAACATTTACTAGGAGGTATTGGTAATAAGTATGCGCAGTCGAGACTCGAAGGGTATCTCTTTCCAGATACTTACTATGTAAATCCTGCAGAATTTGTACCTAAGTTCTTTATAGAGAGAATGCTTGGTAATTTCGAGTCGAAAGCAGTTTCTCTGATGGATCTTTCTGATTCCAGCAGATCTCCTCATTCGATAATAACAATGGCATCTCTTATAGAGCGTGAAACTAGTGGTGATGATGAGAGAGAAATAGTATCTGGGATTTTGTGGAAGCGCTTAGATGCAGGACAAGGGCTTGCAGTAGATGCAACTACTAGATATGCGCTTGATAAAATCACTGGCGCACTTACAAAAGATGATCTTTCTGTGGATTCTGCATATAACACCAGAAAGTATCGAGGCCTTCCTCCAGGTCCCATAGCAAATCCAGGACTCAAGAGTATAGAAGCAGCCATAAATCCAAAAGATTCACCTTACTTTTATTATCTACATGGAAAAGATGGAGAAATAAGATACTCGGAAACGAATGAGGAGCATAATGTGAAGAAGGCTAAGTATTTATAAAAAATTGGCGGGTCGCACGACTGAGGAGAGTCGGGGAATTTGGGGTGTGCGACCCGCCTGGGTCGTGGCATAGAAAGGGAATATGCCACAGTGTCTATAATGGTATTCCTAATTGTAGAAATATCAATTACTAATCATATCCTTTGCACGCCGCTCGCTCGCTTAAGGCGGTATATGCGACGAAATCAACGTAACCCATCACCGTTTATTACTTATCAGAGGTCTCGAATTGATTTCTTACGCAAAATACCGCCTGCTCGCTTGCTACTTTTCTTGTCAGCATTAATTTCTTCTGCTATTTGGGCATTGATCCCAAATTACCTGCCTATGGAGCAAATAGGGTAAAGTCTGCATGGTAGACTCATATACTAAAATGATGTATAATATGTATGTAATAACATAAATATCAAACAATGAAAGGATTCACATTTTTGTCGGCTGTAGCACTATTCGCGTTTTTTGCCTTCCAGGAGCCAGGAGCTGTAGCTGTAGAAACAGCGCCGCCGGTTATTGCAGTGGCAGAAGATATCGAAGTCGATGATTTGGAATGGGAGTGGGAGACGGAAGTTGTTGTAGACCCCACTTCGCCGTCCGCCGTGGCGGACGAGCTTCGCGAGGCAGGAGAGGTTGTAGAGGATATAGAAGTTGTAGAAGAGGAAGTTGTAGAGGATATAGAGGAAGCAGGAGAGGCACCATCCGTCGCTTCTGATGAAGCTATGGATGGCAAGGAGGAGTCAGAGGAAGCAGAGGAAATAGAGGAAACAGAGGAGTCAGAGGAAGCAGAAGAAACAGAGGATATAGAAGAACCAGAAGAAATTTATGAGCCAGAAGAAATTATAGAAGATCCTGTACTAATGATATTAGATGAGACAGAAGAAGCAGTAGCAGAAGAAGCTCCCGTAGAAGAGGGCAGCATAGTAGAACAGCTTATAGAGATCGGTGAAGAAGAGTAAATTTACTCATTTTCATCTTCCTCTCTTTCATCGTCATATTCGTCTTTGTCTTCTTTTAGAGACTTCATCATTTTCTTTCCTAGAATAGAACCTATCGCGCCACCGATGATAATTCCGGTAACGAGTTTTTCCATGCGTGAACAACGTTTCTTACGTTTACGGCAGAGAAACCACATGCATATATTATACCTCAAAATTAGCATTTAACCCACATGCCCATTCCCACATTTTTTACTCCTCCTTTTAGCTCCATAAGCGTGAGAGATGCATTTATTTGGGCAGTATTTAGGTCCAGATTTTCTACTATCTCGTCTATAGACATTGGTATATCTGTAATAATTTCCAGAATTTTATGTTCTTCCGGAGTTTGTGGTTTGTATAAGTTTTTAGGTTTTTCTTCACTAGAATCTATTCCTATCTCACTAAGTACATCAGAAGCACAAGTAATAAGTTTTGCTTCTCCTCGGGAGATAATCTGATGTGTGCCTTCCATATTTTTATCGAATATTTGTCCTGGAATCGCAAACACTTCTTTTCCATATTCAAGTGCCAAGCTTGCTGTGATAAGTGATCCGCTTTGTGAAGCTGCTTCTGCAACTATTGTTCCTCTGGATAGCCCTGCAATTATTCTATTTCTGGCAGGGAATGTATATTTGCCGGGAGCTATACAAATTGGATATTCGGTTACCAGAAGTCCTCCGCTAGAAATGATCTCGTCTGCAAGAGACTGGTTTGTTCTTGGATAAATATCTCCTAGCCCATGACCGAGTACTGCAATGGTTTTCCCTCCTGCATTTATAGTTTCTCTTGCTACTTTTGAGTCTATGCCCATAGCAAGCCCGCTTACTGTTACCATCCCAGCAGATACAAGTCCGGGGATTATATGTTCTATTGCCCTTTTTCCATATGGAGTCATATTTCTTGTCCCAACTATTGCTATAGATTCTGTTTTTAATAATTCAATGTCTCCGCGTATGAAAAGAAAAACAGGTGAGTCGGGGATATCTCTTAGTGAATCAGGATATTTTTCGTCCTCTATGGATATAAGTGTGATTTCTAAATTATTTAAGATTCCAATTTCTTTTTTTGAGTCAAATTCTGATATTCGATTCATTATTCTTTTGGCATTATCTTTCTTGCACCCAAGATCAATAAGCAAATCTTCATTTATTTCTTCTAGTGCTTTTTCTAGAGATCCAAATTGTTGTAATAAAAAGTCATATCTCTTTTTATTTAAACAATTAAGTGATGACCAGACTAGATCTGCATGCCTTTCGATAGCAACTGATTGCATAGGAGGTAATTATACATAAAAGTACCACGGAGCTCTGCTTTGCGTGATGCACTGCAGAGCAGCGCGATACTAAGCTATCTGTCCAATTGTGTAAGAGTCAGCAGCACCTTCAAGTACAACGTTTTCTTTTTCTGGCTCTACAACCAGTATCATTCCAACACCCATATTAAATGCTTCAAACATAGATTCTTCGTCTATATCACCCCTGCTTTGAATTAGATCAAATATTGGAAGACTTTTGATTTTTGTTTTATCTATTTCGAAGCTTAGTCCTTCTGGCATTATTCTAGACAGATTTCCGTAGATTCCACCTCCTGTGATATGCGCTACGCCTTTTAGAGTTATGTCATCATGTAATTTAAGTACTGTGTTTGAATAACATGTATGAGGTTTAAGTAATGCCTCTCCTACTGTGCATCCAAGCTCAGTTACTTCTTCTGCAAAATCTGGTAATACTTTTCTGGCTAGTGAATATCCGTTTGTATGTAGCCCACTACTTGGTAATGCTATTAGAACATCTCCTTTTGATATATTTTCTCCGGTTATCATTTTCTTTCTATCTACTATTCCTACCATTGTTCCTGCTATGTCATGTGCTCCTTCTTTGTATACTTGTGGCATTTCGGCGGTTTCTCCTCCTATGAGAGCGCAATCAATTTCTATGCATGACTTGCTCATACTTTCTACTACAGTTTCTAGTACATCTGGATTAAGTGATGCGCTTGCTGCGTAATCTAGGAAAAAGAGTGGCCTAGCTCCTTGGCATACAACGTCATTGGCAGAATGATTTACTATGTCTGCTCCTATATTCTTCCAGCTAGAAGTAGCTTCTGCTATTACAGTTTTTGTTCCTACTCCGTCTATAGAGCTCACGAGTACTGGATCTTCTAGGTCTTTGAAATCTTTTAAGCTGATAGCACCTCCAAATGATCCAACTCCACGTAGAACTGAATCAGAAAAAGTGCTCTCAACATGTTTTTTTATTCTATTTACTGCTTCTTCTCCTTTTTTTACATCTACTCCTGAATCTTTGTAACTCGTCATGAGGCTTTCGGGGAAATGGTATTAGGTTGAATGCTTCTATCTGATAGCTTCTTTATCTTTGTTTTATGTTCAATTCTTTTAATATTGTTCTGAACAATCTCTCCTTTTTCAATTCTTATAGTTCTAGCATTTAGATCCTCTATAGTTTTTGGATTGTGAGTTGTGAGAACTACAGTTGATCCATTTTTGTTCATATCTAACAGAATCGATTTAATGATTTCAGAGCTTTTTGCATCTAGATCGCTAGTAGGCTCGTCTACTAGTAGAATCTTTGGATTGTTTGCTATTGCTTGAGCGAGAGCTACTCTTGCTCTTTCTCCACGATTTAATTCTTCTGGAAGACAAGAAGCCAGATCAATCAATCCTATTTTCATAAGCAAATTGGTTGTTGTTTCTGCTATGTCTCTATGTTTCATTTTTCTTGCTTCGAGTGCCATTGCTATGTTTGCTGCAATGCTTCTTTCTGGAAGTAGCTGATCGTTGCCTTGTCTGAGTATTCCTATTTCTCTTCTGTAGATTTGTAGCATTGTTCTAGGCAAATTATGAATATTTATCTTATCTACAGTTACTTTTCCTTTATTTGGAGTGCTTTCTCCTGTGAGGATGCTGAGAAGTAATGTCTTTCCACTACCAGAGCTCCCAACTATGCATAAAAATTCTCCTGGATTTATATCCAGAGATACATCTTTTAGTGCTGTTCCCGATGTTACATTCAGTGAAACGTGGTCAAAGGAGATCATGGAGGCTAGTTTAGCATGTTTATGATTTTCTGTAGATTCGCAGATTGGCTTGTTTCGGCTTACTAATTTTGTGAGATATCGCGAGAGTGAGTCGATTCTAACCTCTCAGGCTACGTATTGCTTCCTCTCTATCATCATTCCCAAACACATAGCTTCCAGCTACCAGATTGTTTGCTCCAACTTCTCTGCACTGAGCGGCTGTTTCTGCGTTTATTCCACCATCTACCTGGATCATAAGTTCTGGAACTTTTTTTCTTAGCTCTTTAATTTTTTCTAAAACTTCGGATTTAAATTCTTGTCCTCCAAATCCAGGCTGAACGGTCATAAGCAACGCCAAATCTACTTCTGTCATTATATCTTCTATATCAGAAATAGGCGTATTTGGATTTATAGAGATTCCTGCATGTGAGCATATCCCATGAATTCTTTCTATGAGCCTTCTTCTTACCACTGTATCTCTTGCTACTTCTCCATGAAAAGTAATGTTTGTTATATCGTGTTTGTCAGAAATTCTTTCACATAGTTCTAGGTATGTATCTGGATCGGAAACCATTAGATGAATATCTAGTGGAAGATGGACTTCATCTTTATCGATTTGTTCAAAAATTGTAGGACTAAAAGTGGCGTTATCTACAAAGTGGCCGTCCATTACATCGACATGCAACCAATCTGCAGATTTTACTGATTTAAATTCATCAGCTAGATGACCGAAATCTGCGTTTAGAAACGATGGGCTTATTAGTATGTCTTTTTCAGGCATTATGGATAGGGGAAACCATCTAATTCGTGTATTTGTTTGATTCTACGCTCGTGACGCTCTCCATCGAAATCAGTTTCTAAGAATTTATCTAATACTTGCTTAGCCAAGTCTGGGTCTATCATTCTGCCACCCATGCAAATCATATTTGCATCGTTATGTTTTCTGCTCATCTGTGCATCTTCTACAGTAGTACATCTTGCTGCACGGATTCCTGCAATCTTATTTCCTGCAATACTTTCTCCTATTCCACTTCCTCCTAGGAAAACTCCTGGAATCTTGTGTTCTAGCATTACTCCTGCAACCTTTTGTCCTATAGGAGGATAGTCCACAGATTCATCTGAAAATGTTCCTTCATCTATCACATCTATGCCTTTCTCTAGCATATGGTTTTTAAGTATTTCTTTTAGTGCGAATGCCGCATGATCTGTGCCTATTACTACTCTTTTTGTCATATTGTTTAGATTGTACCAGATTATTCAAGATGTTCTGATAAGAGTGTCCTCCTGCCTGTCCACCGTAGCTTTAGCGAAGGTGGGAGGAGGTCTCGCTGATTATCCTTCGAGATGCACTTCGCTTCGCTTCGTGCTCCTCAGGATGACACAGCGAGGCCGTCTCGAAGGATGTTTATTGATTATCTCTCATAAGGATCCTCATGATAATTCATCCTATAGCCCGTATCTGTGCTCATTACCTCTGATTCTGGATATTCTGACTTTAGTGTTCCGAAGTCGATTATATTTGTAGGCAGAAGTTCTAGCGGCTCCCCTGTAAGTTCTCCAGCGATTGCTTCACCTAGGATCTGATGCCACATAGTATCTGTTTCGCGGTCATACATTATGAGATTGTTATCCATCAGGAATCCACTTACTCCAAAAGTAGGTGTTCCTACAGATATCTTGCGTGAATAAATTGCTGAGGAATCGCATAATGGACAATAAGTCACAGCTATAGCTTCATCATCTACAGTGTCATTTATTATTTCGTGCCAGTTAAGAATTCTAAAAGGATAGAAGCGAATAGTTTTTTCTCCTATGAATACTGCGCCAAGATCTTCATCTTCGAACATATTTTCTGCTTCTTCTAGGCTTATAAATTTTGGATTATCTATTGCAGGTATAAAGTCTCTGAGTGATTCGGGAGATAAAACATTACCAGGGTAAATTTCTTCTAGATTTACAGAGTGTTTAATTTTGTCACCAAACTTACTAGACCACTTTCTAAGTATTTCGGGTGTTTGTGATACGGAATATTCTTTTCCCGCCCGGATGACACGGTCGGACGGGTCTTCTGATCCTTTTGAGTCCGAAGGCTTTGAATCTGTTATTTGTGAAACGAATTCAACCAAATCTTCTATATTCATAGGTCCATCTCTTCTGTTTACTACTTCTCCTGATGCATTTAAAAGAATAGTTGTAGGCTGTGTGAATACGCCAAATTTAGTTTTGAGTTCTGAATTTGGATCTTCTATTAAAGGAAATGTAAATCCTCCACCTGCCCAATAATTTTGAACAACTTTAGAGTTTTCTTGCAAATTTATTCCTACTACTTTTATTTCGGTATTTTCTTTTGATAGCTGTTCGAATGCAGGTAGTTCATGTGCACAGAATGGACACCACGATGCCCAGAAGTTTAGGACTGCAGGATTATCATCAATAATACTATCTAGTATTTCGAGTTGCGGTCCGCCAGTCTGTTCTTGTGCATTACTACAAGCGGTTAGAATCAACAAAATGCTAGATGTAATTATCGTTTTTCTCATGCCCAAAGTGTAATACTAATTTGCATTTTAAACACTATAAATATGCACAAGTATTATAAAAAATAATAGCGGCGTAGCGGGATCGACGGTTAGTTCTAGTGGTATAAGGTGAGCAAATAAGTATCTTTTTAGACGCGAAGTCGTATAACATGCAGAAGCTATATTCTTTGTAACAATGTTCACTTATATGCGCTATGCATTGGCTTGGGAGGTTGCAACTCTTGTGCTTATCTTAGGAGGATTTTATCTATGTTTTCGTGGGTACAAAAAAAAGAACATATTTTTAATAATCATTGGTGCAATTATTTCTCTTACCGTTTTATATGGCTCATTTATAGAGCCCAGAATAATAACTATTACAGAAGCAGATATAAAATTACCAATTGAAGAGGAGATGAAGATAGTATTACTTTCTGATTTCGAAATAGGTCCATACAAAGACAGAAAATTTGTAGAACGCGTTGTAGAACGTGTGAATAAGCTCAATCCTGATCTGGTTCTTATGGCAGGGGATTTTGTTTATGTGAGATCTGAGCCAGGAGATTCTTTTCTTCCGCTACTCGATCTATCGCCAAAATATGGTGTGTATGGAGTGCTAGGGAATCACGCTTATACTTGTTATCGTGGAAGTATAACTAGAAAAAAGCACGTAGGATTTGATCTCTCGCTTCGAGTAAGAAGGGCTCTAGAAAGATCTGGCGTGAGGATTCTTAGGAATGAATCAGAAAAGATTAAATTAGAAAATGGTAAGCATTTTTACATCGCAGGTGTAGATGATGCATGTACTGGTAGAGATAATCTGGAAGAGGCTCTTCCAGAACCTCAGCAAAAATCTGCGATTATACTAATCGCTCATGATCCTAGTGTGATATTGGATAATAATGCGAAATATGCTCACTTGATTGCCTCAGGTCATACGCATGGAGGACAGATGAGGTTGCCATTTATAGGCCCACTTGCACCACTTCCTACACAGCTCGGTAGAAAATATGATCAGGGATTATTTGCGATAGATAAAGATACCAATTTATTTATAAGTAGAGGACTTGGAGAAAGTGGAGCTAGAGCGAGATTATTTGCTCCTCCGGAGATTGTTTTTCTTCGAGCGCAGTAGGGATGTAGCGCAGTAGCGCAGTAGGATGGTAGGTTGTAGGATTGTTTATATGAGTGATAATTGGAAAGGTTCCTACAAAGATCTCATCGTATGGCAAAAATCCATGGACCTTGTTGATGAAACATTTGATATAGTTGAACAGTATCCAAAAGAGCATAGATATGGAATTGCAGCACATACGACAAAGACAGCAGTATCTATACCATCAAATATCGCAGAAGGGAGAAGAAGAGGAAGTAATGCGGAGTTCAAGCGCTTCCTGACAATTTCATATGGTTCTGGTGCAGAATTGGAGACACAGATTGCAATTGCCAAACGTAGACCATGGAGCAACAAGTTAGACTTCACTAAGATAGATAGGCTTCTGGATGAGGTAATGCGCATGCTAAATACACTGATCAATAAGTTATCGTAGTGTTATAGTGCTGCTATCCTACTGCGCTACAACCTACTGCGCTACCATCCTACTCATGCAAAGACACTTCACAGCCACAGCCTTCGTAATAGATTCGAAGAAAAGAACTATCCTCATGTGGCATAATCGTTTAAAGCGTTGGATGCCTCCTGGCGGACACGTGGATCCAAATGAAATTCCAGAAGAAGCAGCAAGGCGAGAATGCAAAGAAGAGACAGGATTAGATGTGGAGATAATTGGCGACTCGTGTGAGGATTTATTTGTCTCGGGAAACAAAGAAGGGAAAATGCTCAAAAAACCTACAGCTCTACTTCTAGAGAATATTCCTGCATGTGAAGAGAGGGGGGAGGCAGCGCATCAACACATGGACTTTGTATATATCGCAAAACCTCTAGATGAATCCCAAGAAGTTATAGTCCCAGAAAGCGAAGCTACTGATTGGAGGTGGTTCGATAGAGCTGCGATAGAGGAGCTCGATGAAGAGACGGAGATATTTGGGAATGTGAAGAGGTATGCTTTGAAGTTTATTTAGATTTCTTAAGCTCCTTCTCCTTCTCCACCCACATCAGCACAGTTTCTACATACACAGCATGACTCCATGTAAGAGGGGAGACAGATAGATGATTATCGCCCCAAGGATGTAACTGCTCAGGCAAAATTCCTGCGGGAGTTGCTTTTTCTTTTACCCACCTTAGAGTTTCTAGTGGTTTCTTTAGATCCTTCGCAGTTTTTGCATGTTCTATGTTCCACTGGGCAAACCACAGAGTAGTTATGATCCATGGATTTCCGGGAATTTGATCCGAGTGCTCCATGTCGTAGAAATGATAGAAATCATTTGGATATCTAGCATATCCGCCTACTGGAGTTTTTACTCGAAGCATTTCTTCCAGCTGCTTCATGGTAGAGATCATTCTTTTATCATTCGAAGGAAGTAATCCAAACTTCCACAGAAGTGCAATACTTGCATCTGGAGTAAGATCTTTTTCTATAAGTTTTCCTCCTTTTCGTTTTATCTTTTTCACGAATCTTCCAGAGTCTTCATCGTACAGATGTAAAAGTATTGCCTCTTTTACTTCTTCTCCTGCTGTCTGATATTCATTTGCATGTTTTACGTGTCCTAGTGCTTGAGAGATGTTTGCTGCAGCTATTAGTCCTGCGTAAGTAGTAGCTGCTGTGTAACTAAATATCCCACGATGCTCTTCCCATGGATCATATGTAGCAAGTGGGAGATTAGTTTTTTCTTCTCTGTATTCCACCAAGAAATCTGCAGCTTCTTTTACAAATTCTTCGTACATATCTTGTAACCATTCGAAATCATGAAATTCTTCGAAATGTTGCCACATAGCAAGTATTACAAGAGCTGTTTCATCTTCTTGGATCGGTAGCTGAAATTCTCCATCTCGAAACCATGGATGCCAAGAAGATCCTGGTGATCCATCTGGATTGTATTTATGTAATAGATAACCTTCTTGTGACTGAACTTCGCAACAGAAGTGGAAAAATCTTCTGGTCATTTCCTGGTATCCAGCTTTATCCATTGCCATACATATAAATGCGCCATCACGTGGCCATACGTATGTGTATGTATCCCTATTAAATTGCATTATGTCTGAATCATTTGCTGCGATTATTCCTCCGCGGTTATCTGCCTGTGTACGAACTATGAGCAAGCTTCTTTTGTAGAGTTCCACTAGTTCGGGATCTAGTGATCCGTATTCTTGATTTGTTTTGTGCACCCAGCTTTCCCAGTAATTTCTGGTGCTGTTTTCCATTTGATCTACACCTTCTTCGTTTATAAATTCATGAAGCTCCAAGACTTCGTGTAATGCAGTTCCAGCGCAAAGCCACATATATACATCTGTTTCTTTGTCTGGCTCTACTACTGCGGTGAGTTCTATAGTGGAATCCACAGAGCCTTGTTCTATGGGATGTTGAGAAAGCACGCCATCTTCTGCATCCTTCCACGTGCCCTGTAATTCTCTGTATTCACTTTTTCCAGTTGTAAAAGATGTAAGCCCTTTATCTGATGCAGTTCCTCCGACCAGGAAGTAGCGCTGTTTTCTGTAATGGATTACAGAGTTAGTTCCTGGTTCATAGAATGCGGTATCTTTTTGCTTGTCTCCGTATGGATGAATATCATGATGAAAGTAAAATTTCACAGTTCGAGTTTCTTTTGTGTTTGATGTTACTCTCAAGTGTCGTACTAAAATGTCTTTCACAGGATGAACAAAGTCAGCTGCTTCCATGGAAATTCCCAAATTATCATTGACCATCATAGATTTTCCTATGAGTGTATCTGTTGCATATCTTGGTTTTATATTCCATGAGCCATCGTCGAGCCATGAAAATCCTTTGCCTTCTACTAGAACTCCAATTCTGTGTTTATGCTGATATGTAGTGTGATCTTCTTCCCCTACGTAAGGGAAGTATAGATCTCGCATCAACATATCTGAATCGAATGTTGCAAGTAAGTTGCCGTTTCCTAGCACTAGAGATCTTGGCATTATTTAAGCTTGGAACGTAAATCACATATCGCGTGACTATATCTGCGATAAGCTTCATAAGGCGAGTCATACGGACTGAAGTATTTATGTACATCTCCATCACTCCAATATTTTGTACACATGTAGTAGAAGTGATCGGATGTTTGTAGCTTTCTCCAAGTTTCAAGTAATTCTTCGTTACCTGATTTCTTCACTTCAGGTTCTAGTTCATATAGAGCTTCGAAGGCTGCGTCTTGTATTTGATTTCCTCTCCATGCAGAGAGATCTCTTTCTATATCTGCCCATGAGACATAGGTATGAGCGTCGAAACATTCACATGGATTTTTGCCCCATGATTTTATAACTCCAGATGGAGTGGCAGTTTTGATCTTCCATTCTTCCCAAAGCTTTGGCAGGGTTCTAAGAAATTCAAAAATACCAGTATCTTCCCATTGATGTTCTCCAAAGGTTTCGTAATCCATATACAAGTTGATGGAATGCCCACCAGATGCTTGTGCCCACTCTGTAAATGTTTCTGCGTTTAGTGGAAAGCCAACCCATGATTTATCTGAAAATCTAAATGCAACATCATCACTTAGTCTGTAATTCTTTAGAAGAACTTTTATGTCTTTTGGAGCTCTTCTGATCTTGTGTTTACTAATTATATTTTTACTTTCTTTTGGTAGATCAAACTTAGGTGGAACATAAGGGAAGTTAGGGCTTCTCCCTGCAAGTATATGATCTGCGCCTTCTGCAAGTATTCCATTAAATCCCATAAGCCTTGCTACTTCTGCAATTTCGTTTGAGAAAACTAGTTCTGTATTTCTGAAAATCTTTGGCGTTTGATTAAATAGTTTTTTAATCTTCGCAGTGTGCTTTTCTACTTGTTCACAAAATTCTTCTAGTGATGTTAGGTACGAGAGAGAGTGATAATAAGTTTCTGCTAGAAATTCTACCCTTCCTGTTTCTGCAAGTGCTCTAAATGAATCTAGTACATCTTCGCCGTACTCTTCGCATTGATCTAGAAAGACTCCAGATAGTGAATATGAGATAGCATAATCTTTATGTCTTTTTAAAAGCTCAAGCATTAACTTGTTTGCAGGCAAGTAACACTTTTCTGCAACTTTTCGAAATACTGCTTTGTTTTTTTCTTCATCGAAATATTGCATATTTTCTGAGCCAATTTCTGTGATTCTAAGGTCCCTTAGCCTGTAAGGCTGATGGACTTGGAAGTAGAGAGAGAATAGTGGAGAGTTTTCCATGATTTGATAAGTAGAAATATCTAGAAGTAATTACAAAGTTTGTCGTATAAAGAAACAACTTTTGCTGCTTGGTTCTCCCAAGAGAGTTTGTGTACACATGAGAGTGCTTGCGATCTCAGTTGTGAAGCTAATGGCTTTTCTCTGATAACTGTAAGTATGCAATCTGCGAGCTTATCTATATCCCAGAAATCAATCTGGAAAGAATGATTCAATACTTCACTTACTCCTGATTGCTTAGAAACTATTACTGGAGTCTTATGTGTGATTGCTTCCAATGCAACTAATCCAAAAGGTTCAGATGTAGAAGGCATAACAAAACAGCTTGCTTGTTTATATAATTTCTTTGCTTCAGAGCTACTTACTTTTCCTGCGAACATTACAGAATCTTGCAGTCCCATTTCACATGCTCGATCTATAAGCTCTCCTAGAAGATATCCTTCTCCTGCAACTACGAATCTGATATCAGGGTTGTAGTGATGGGCTAGTCTCGCTGCTTCTAGGAAATGAAATGCTCCTTTTTGTACGGTGAGCCTTCCTAGGAATAGAACTAGTGGATGTTTTTCTTGTACTGTGATTGATTCAGCATGAAATGGTGGAGTTGGATCGAATGCTGTGTAAGCTCCATTGTGTACAACTTCTATTTTGTTTGAATCTATTCCATATTCTTTTACGAGAATATTTTTTGTATATCCACTTACTGTGATTATGTGATCTGCGGCTTCTAGTCCTTTTTTCTCTCGATCATAAATCCATTGATTTGGTTTGAAGTGTGTTCTGTCTAATTCAGTTGCATGTATCTGTGCTACGAATGGAACATTGTGATAATTAGCTGCACGTCTTCCTGCTTCGAAAGTCATCCAGTCGTGACTATGCACGACGTCTGGCTTAGTATCTTTTGTCATTTTTACTGCGCATTCAGTAAATTCGTGTACTGCATGACCCAGATCTTCTCCGTAAAGTGGAATCTCGGAATCTGTGTGGCTACTTATATTTTGCGCAAACGAAGTAGGGGAGTCATAAGGCTGAAGATTACTATTTATTCGTACTGTTCTTATGTGTTCTTCTGTAGGGCTTACTACTTCCATGCCTTTGTCTGTATGAGCCTGAGAACTTGGAAGTACAAGTGTAACTTTTGTTCCATGATGAAGTAACCCACGAACTAATCCTTGGCATGCAACACCCAATCCACCAAGGTGCCTTGGAGGATATTCCCAACCGAACATGAGTGTGTGTTTGGACATTTTTGTTTGTTTTTTTATCCTCTTTAGAGTTATTTCTAATATTCGAAGATAATCTTTATATTTTACCATATAAGCCGAATATCCACAATACTGGAGGGTTTGTCTGTATTTCGAGTTACGTTTTTTTGGATATATTCTTATCTTGTTTTTTATGTTACAAATCTACTTTTAAATGTGTAGAAATTTGCTTTAAATAAGTTTATGTTTTCTTGTATATAAAAATTATTTGTTTTCTAAAGTGGCGAACCTGGGAAAAGCTCCCAGGCCGCCTTTATGTTTACTGTTTGGACCTCCGTGTCCTCATATATTGTTTACAACCTCCTTTCCTACTAGATAGGCAAAGCTAATGGCCCATGCCATAGCTGTCCCTATCCCTTCTGCCGATTGGCAGAAGATGGAGATTGCATCTCGCCCACACAAGTGGGCGAAAAGCATCGTAAAGGTCGCGATTGCGATCAATGCCGATACAACACTGTGAAGGAGCCTATTCATGGCTTCCTCCTTTTTCGAAGGAACGGAATCAAACAGATAGTGCTAATCTACGTAGATTAAACAATTTTGTCAAGCTAATATATCATCCAGCATTCTTATTTTGCCTCGGTTCACCGTGTTTTATGGCTGATTGTCTTTCTTCTTCCATTTCAATTTGTTTTTCTACAAAGTCATCTGGAGAGTCGTTTCCTTCTTTTGCATCTATTATTTTTTGTTTCTTTTCTTTCTCTGGTTTACTTCTCTCTTTTTCCATCTTTATTTTTTCATTTAAAAGCTTAAGTTGGGTTGTAGTAGAAAAGCTATCTCGGGATTCTATTCTTTCTGAATTTTCTTTTAAATCTCCTTTTTCATCTTGTCTGAAATAATCTGTAGATCCAGGGCTTATCTTTTCTTTGCGTTTTTTGTCGTCTTTGAAGGACATGGATCAATTGTATCATTATGAAAGTGAAAATACCTCGGCGTGCTTCGCTTTTCATAATGCTCAGTCAGATAGTACCCCTTCGTCCGACTCGGCGGACTTCGGGGCACACAATATCTTCGGCTTCAAGCTGCGCTCTTCGAGCTTGCTTTCAGCTCGAATTCAATTGTGGTACCCGCTACAGGACGCACTTAGAACCTTTGACTGGGGCACTATATCAATAGATATGCCTATGGCAAAACAGTTGCTAACCATGAGATATACATAACTTATTTCAACGCTTTATTTAAGCCTTCAAATCCATTTTTATCCAAATAATTTGTCATATCATATTTTTCATCTCTAAATTCAAATGATGTATTTTGAATCGGATTGATCCAGAAGAAGAAATTGTATTTTCCAGATTTTCCAGTCTTCTTGTACTTTTTACATAGCGCTTGAAGTTTTCGAGTTGGTATTGCCAAAGTATGAGGCGTAATTATTCTTCTACCCTGTTTTGTACTCTCTTCCAGCACATAAATTAAGAAGATAAAATAGTCTGCACTACTTTTCTGTATCAGATCTTTTTGCAAAGAAAACCAACCAGCAGAACCACTACCATATTTTAACACCTCACTTCTTTGTGGCTCATAAGCCCTACTCCCTTTTACTTGAATTTTAAGTGATTTTTTTGAATCCATATTCATTAAAACCAAATCTGTATCCTTCATTTGAGCATTCATTGGCATAAGAACTTCAATATTCTTTGCAGTACAATCTCTTAAAATACCTGTAGCCACTGCTTCATCGGTATTCAATGACCAAAAATTTCTATAAGCACATCCCATAATATTAGCTTAGAGCAATATATCAACTAGCAAAACACCTGCTTACGTTTGAATATACTTGATATATACTACAAAAGATGACTAATCCATTTACTATTCGTATATTTGTTCCAAGTGGTAATCCAGAAGGTATTAAGATAATTGATCGTCTAAGCTCTACATCAATTTTCTTGTCTTTTCCTAGAGAAGATTGGTTATCAATCAAAACGCGCGATGAATTAAAGTGTGCGGGTATTTATATCTTAAAAGGATATTCACCTGAAAATGAAGATTTACCTATTATTTACATCGGTCAGGCAGATACGCTATGTAATAGGATTAATGATCATATCATAAACAAGGAATTTTGGGGTCATGCAGTAGTTTTTACATCTACAAATAAATTAAATTCTACACATGCTAAATGGATTGAATATGCCCTAATTAAGAAAGCTATTAATATAGAACAATGTATATTAGAAAATAGTAATTTCCCTAAAGAACCCACAATATCGGAATCAGAGAAAGCTGATATGCAAGTATTTCTGAATGAAATTTATCAAACATTACCACTTGTAGGAATTCGTGCTTTTGAAAATACTAAAACAATAACTGTTTCTAGCAAAAAAAATATAACCAATAACGATAAAAATACTATTGTGGTTCCAGCTCACGAACAAGGATTCAACAAAGTATTTCTCAAAGACGACTGTTGGTATGCTATTCGCATTTCACCTGCAAATCTTGAAAGTATTAAATATATTGCTGCATATCAAACTGCTCCAGTATCTGCCATTACACATATAGCACAAGTAAAAGCAATTGAACCTTATGGAGACGCTGGAAAATATAAACTAATATTTCTTGAGCCTGCAAAAAAACTAGATGAACCAATTACCATTGGAGATGCGAAAGCTGGCACAATGCAAGGGCCCCGTTATACAAATTCTGAAAAACTAAAAAAGGCTAAAACATTACCAGACTTATTTTAAATCATTAAGAGCCCGCCAAATCTCTACCATCGCCAATGTATCTAATTCGCAATATTTCTTCAAATCTTCTGCTATTTGTTCTGTTCTAGACACATTCAAACTATCAAAAATCATCTGTTTCCATTTACTACATGCCATGCCACCATCTTTAATATTAAGCCCTTCGTAACTCAGATTTGGCACAAGGACAGGCAAAACTGCCTTAATAGAACTACTGCCTTTGAAGTCTTTGTGCACATAATGTTGTTTGCTAAAAATTTCCATAAGATCAAATAGCCGATTGTTTAAGCCATGTAGAAATTGTGCAAGACCAGCATTTAATTCTGCTAAATCTTCATTACATTTTCCTTCAAATTTTTTATTCCACACAATCACGCTACCTTTATCGCCTATATCTTTACGTAATTGCTGTGCTAAAGCCTGCATAGGATTACTATTTTCTGTATGTAAAAATTCCATATGCACAAGCTCTTCATCAGGCTTTGTAAGAGTATGCAATGAATATTGAAAAGGCACTTGCTGAAAAGGATAACAACCATTAAACACAGGAATAGCTGCAGGATAGGTTTCGTAATCTAAAAAGTATATCGGGTAATCAATACGACCAAGTTCTTCTCGAATAGCATCGTTGTGAATAATGACATCACTGGTATTTGTTACATGGACTTGCGGGCTTTGCGTAGGGCTTAATTCGTATTCTTTTGGAATATCCGTTATATCTAGCCAATCATTATCTACCATTTCTCGTAGCTTCTTTGGACTACTGCCTATTCTACAAATATCATGCACGGAATACTCTGGTACCTCTGGATGGCAATATGCAAATGTAGGACACTGATATGTTCGAGATTGATAAATACAGTCACATTCTGGCGGTTCTGTATCTCTAGATGCAATACGCTTTGCATCCTCAATTTGCAAAAGAATATCCTTTTCTAGGGCTTCTACTTTTTCTGTTATGTCCGTCTTTTTTAGAAGATCTATAGGATCTATTTCACCATCTTTACGGAAATCTTTATTAAGCTCGATTAATTGTACTTTACCTATATTTATTCCTGCTTTCTCTAATACAATTTTCTGGAAGGTTGCATCTTGTATATGTACTTCTTTTTTAATATCTTTAGAAGTAGTACCTTTCACCTCATTTATAATCCAATACTGATTTTCTTTATCCCATTCAAGAATATCTACCATGGCGTATAGGCCATCGGAAGAAAAAGTAGCCTGAAATATGACTACCTCTTTTGTATCAAGATATTTTTTTGTATCTTCTACCGCTTGCAGTTCTCTGCTTTCCACTAGCTTCCCTTGTCTATGAAGCTTTCTTGCCCATGACTCTACCTCTATTCCCTGTTCTATAATTTGTTTTTCAAAATCAGTTAATGGTATTCGTTCTACAATCTCTGGCTTGTTTATTTTTAGCCAAAAATACTTTGGGCAACATAGATATGCCTGAATAAAATCTGTCTTAGATAAGTAGGTGTGCATTATGCTAAGTGTAGCCAGAGCCAATGAAACAATCGAGTTTTCATTTTTTTGAATCGATTTTGTGCCTCAGAACAAGTTCTGCAAGAGATAATAGGTTTTCAGCCTGTTTTGAAGCCTCTTCATCAGAAAGATCTTCATTGTATTCATCCTTCATAATTCTTTTAAATTCTTCGATACTGGCCTTAGAAAGCTTATAATCCATAATTTAAAGGTAATTAAGACAGAAAATAATGATTTTGTAATCAATGCGCAGTAGAAGCAAATGCATATTTCTGCTATTATGACCAGATTTATGAAAAAACCAACATTCAATCCAGAGTTGCTCAATATAGAAGATGGAGATAAAACATTTGCTTCGGAAAAAGTGCAATGGGGTGATAGGGCAAAAATAGATAAGATTTTGAATGAGCAGAATGTGAGATTGGAATTACCTAAGGTTTATTACAGTTTCGAAGATCCAGAACTCAAATCACTCATTCCTACTACGGTAGAATTTATAGATAATCTTATTTCTGAATATAAAGTGCAACATATAGACGAGAAGCAAGTTATTATTACAATACAGCCAAAAGATGGTTCACCTTTTTATGTAACTGTAGTAAATGGAAAGCTTAAAGGAGATGAACAATTGCTTGAATCATATACACAAGCCTCTTCTAGGATACCAAATACACAAAAGTATGCTCATGAGCAGATATCTGATTTAATAGAGCAAGATGGGGAAAATGATTTATCCGCATATAGGCTTCCTAAAAGAATTATTACGGATTCTGATAAATCTCAAGCAGCATAGTAAAGATAAGATATTATTGAATCTTCATACTCTCTCGACTCATGATAGATTAGAGATAATAAGAGTTTTCCCATTGTATTGCCAAAGGGCTTTTTTGAGAAAAGGTGATATTTCAAAAGAAGAACTGTTATTTATTAAACTCTTTAGATCCGATCATAAAGATAAAATCACTGTAATTGATAGTGTTATTGGGATAATTCTTGAACAAGAAGACTATTTAAAAAGCCCTCTTTCAGATACAAAGCTTGCAAATGTACTCTCTAATTTCTTTTGGGAATGTAAAGGCATTATTCCTTTCGAGATATTTTCAATTATTGATCGAGTATTCGAAATTGATTATTTTTATCCCTTAAGTGAACAGAAATTCCTAACTGATTATTTTGAGAATCTTTGTAAGCAATTACCAAAAAATACATATTCTTTGCTCAAAACAAGAATATTTATCAGAAATGAGATAAGACAAAGAAGCTTTGAAAAAAATGAAGAAGTACATTTACTGATTGATATCCTTGAAAAGGATATACGAGAGAAAAACCATCTTATCCATAATGAATATATTCCTGTAATTGAATCTCTATTTATATCAGATAAAGAGGGTGCAGTATCTCTAAAAGAGATAGAGGAAAATAGAGTTGTCTGTGTTGGAATACCATATAGCAATAAATATCCATATTATGATAAAAATGAAAAAGTATTACACATAGATGAGGAGCGAAAATATGAAGTAAATAAATCAGAAGGTGATGCATTTATTCTTGAGCAATTATTCTATGGAGATAAGGAATTAGGGGAAGAATGGACATATGATGATCTGAGAGATGAATGGAAAAAGGACGAGGAAGCAAGTAAGCTTATAGATCATGGAAAAGACCTAAAAAGATTTTTTCCAAGAGCGGTTGATAGTTTGATTAAGCGAGTTTTAGCGCAAACTAGAGAACCAGATTTTTTAGTAACGAAAACACATAGATTCAAGGTAAAGATTCCTTCCTAGGAACTCCTAGGAAATGTAGGAAAGCACTTTCTTTAGGCTACGCCTCGTCATGATCGACGAGGCAGAAAAACCAAAGGCATCTCGCAAACTCTCAAGAAAGGTACCACTTGATAGTGAAGCAATGCACAACCTCACAGGGTTCTTTTCTCTCTTGTACGAAATTGACAAACGAAACAAAGCCTCGGATTCCGACAAAGAATAAGGCTTGTTTCTTCTTATTTCTTAATCAAATTCTACCATGAATGAACAAAAATTTCAGAAAGAACTTAGCCGTATTATTGATGAATTTTATAAAGAAAAACGTTCTAAGCGCATAAAAAAAGGTTTACGTAGAAGAAGTTCTAAAAATAAATCACATCGTAAATAAGATGATAGATACTGTAAAACTACAGCTACCGAGGAGTGATTTTCAAATAATGGATCACTCCTCGTTTCAGCCATCAACGGCATCCTTAGAAACAAATAGAAGTGGGCATAGTAAATATGTTAATAATCCAACAAAGCACATGAAGGAGGGCAACCATTACTTTCCAAGACTTACTGTAATCAAGCGCGGCGTTGTTATTACTCTTAATATTGAATGCAGCTTACCAAAGCTTCTTTTTAATAATAATCTTGATGAATTAGAAGATTCAGACTTTGACAAAGTAATACAGACACTAAAAACACGATTGATAGATATGGGCGTATTAGTAAACAAAAATGTTTTACAAACAGCTAAAGTATTAGCTATTCATTTTGGTAAAAACATACCACTTTCAGATGGCTATACTTCTAGCTACGCCATAAGAGAGCTATCTAAAATAGACCTTACACAACGTCTGGATTTAACTAACACGAAATTTAGAAATGAAGGAAAGTTATTACAATACTATTCCGCCAGTCATTCCTGTGTTTTTTACGACAAAATTGCAGATTTAAATCAACCTAAAGCCAGAGCAATAGATAAAAATCAAACGTCTGCACAGTTTTCTATCTTTGATCAAATAGAATCGAACAAATTACAAGCAGAGATATTGCGGATGGAAGTACGCTTAAGTAAGCGTAGAAAGCTCAAAGAAGTTATAGATATGCAAGATCCGAAGCTTTGTGATGTATTTAGTAACAAACTTGCAAAGCAAGTAGTGCAGCAATATTGGCAATGCATGGTAGAGAATGGACGACTACTACTTATCGCAGAAGATCCTTTTACTCTACTCGATTCTCTATTGCTCTCATATCCCGATATAAAGCCGAAACAAGCCGTGTACCTTGTAGGGCTGGGATTACTGGCTAAAGAAAAGGGTTTTAGGAGTATAAAGCAGTACCTACGGGGTTTTGGGAAACAAAGAACTCTACAGAGATTACAAAGGGATTTTAAATTACTAGAAGAGCTAAAAAATCGTTCTGAGTATGTTTGGCTGCAGCAAATAGAGACTAGCTTAAATGAATTTACGGCATATAAATGGAATAAAGACGATATAGAAGTACTTTCTTTTATGTAAAAAATGGGCTTTAATATTTAACACAATAGATTATCTTAAATAAAACTTATGGCTCAATTATTCAAAAACAAGGCACTAAAAGAAGAGCTAATGAACTACGAAGTACCTGATTTCGACAATAAGCTGAAAATTATTAAACAATGGTTAGATGCATATAAAAATGGAAACTTAAAGGAAAAGACTGAAAATCAATGTGAACAAGCGTTTAATCAGAGCTTTTTTGTTGAAATACTTGGTTATACACCGTTTCCGAATGAAGTGTATACCATAGAACCAAAAGGCACTACAGATGCTACAGGGCAAAAGCCAGACGCTATACTTGGGTATTATGACAATGATATAAAGCGAACAATAGCAGTGGTAGAGATTAAGAATGCAAAAACTGCCCTAGATAAAAGTCAACAGCGTGAAGGTAATTTAAGCCCCGTACAGCAAGCTTTTAAGTATAAGCCACAATTTAAAGATTGCACATTTGTGATAGCTACGAACTTTATAGAAATACGCCTACTGAAAGATAACCAGCTAGATTATGAGAATTTTACTCTAGAAAGTTTAGCAGATAGTAAAGATGACTATTTTGAATTAAAGAAGTTTTACTATCTACTTAGTGCAGATAACTTTATAAAAAAAATTGGTAAAACTAATACAGAAAGCATATTGAGTAATATCAGAATTGAAGAAGAAAAAATAACTAAGAAGTTTTACAAGGAATATAAAGGATTACGCAAAGAATTAATAAAAGACATTTTGAGCAATTTACCTAATGGTAAAACAAATGATTTCCCAAAAGTGGTACAACAAGCCCAAAAAATTATAGATAGGATTGTGTTTATTTGTTTTTGTGAAGATTTAGGATTAATTCCACAGGATAAATTAATTGAAGTAATTAAATATGGACAAAATAGTCCTTTGCCACCTCCTATTTGGGATACCATGAAGCAATTCTTTACTGCTATTGATAAAGGTAGCGATAAACTTGGTATTCCAGATGGCTATAATGGCGAACTCTTCAAAGAAGATTCTGAATTAAATAGTCTAAAAATTAGTGATGATATTTGTAAAAAATTTGCCGAATTAGGGAAGTATGATTTTGCAGAAGACTTGAGTGTAAACATACTTGGTCACATTTTTGAGCAGTCTATATCTGATCTAGAAGAATTAAAAAATATTGGAAACACTGAAGAAAATAAGGAAACATCTAAACGCAAGAAAGACGGAATATTTTATACTCCAGAATATATAGTAGATTACATAGTTATTAATTCTTTAGGAGAATATTTAAAAAATATAGAAAGAAATATTCTAGCAGACAACAACCTAAAAGAAGGAATTCAAGATAAAAATTACAATAAGCGTGCTACTAAAGCATATATAGAATATCGTGAAGCATTAGAAAAAGTAAAAGTACTAGATCCAGCATGTGGTAGTGGTGCATTTCTAGTAAAAGTATTCGATTTCCTTTTATCTGAGCACAAAAGAGTAAATAACATCTTAGAAGATTTACAAGGCACTAAAGACATGTTTAGTACAAATGAGTATATAAAATCTATTCTTCAAAATAATATCTACGGTGTAGATATAAATCCTGAAAGTGTAGAAATTACAAAGCTTAGTTTATGGCTTAAAACAGCAAATAAAGGTCAAAAATTGGTTATACTTAAGGATAATATTAAGTGTGGAAACAGCTTAATAGATGATCCACTCGTAGCTGGCAAAAGTACATTTAAGTGGGAAGAGGAATTTAAAGAGATAATGGATAATGGTGGTTTTGATGTGGTGATAGGTAATCCCCCATATTTGAGACTACAAGGACTTAGAACTAATTTTAAAAAAGAAACAGACTATTATGAAAATGAATACATAAGTGCAACTGGACGCTTTGATATTTATGTATTATTTATAGAAAAATCATTTAAACTAATTTCAAATAATGGGAAGGTAGGATTTATTTTGCCTCATAAATTCATGGTTAGCGATTTTGGTGTCGGAACAAGAAAATTGCTTTCTGATTTAAAAGGAGTTGAATCTATAGTAAGTTTTGGCTCTGAAATGGTATTTTCTGATGCTTCAACTTATACCTGTATTCTTATTTTATCTAAAAACAATTTGGAGTTTAAATATAAAGAAATAAGACCTCATGATATTAATCTGCCATTTGAATTTGAACAAATAAAGACTAGCTCTCTTTCATCAGAGAAATGGAGTCTTCAAAGTGGTACAAATGCAAATTTAATAGATAAAATAAAAAATCAAGAATTTAAAATATCTGATTTATTTAAAAATATCAGTCAAGGCATTGTCTCAGTTGGTGATGATATTTTTATCATGAAAGGTTTAATAAAAGATGGTAAATTCTTAGGATATTCAGAAAGAACTAATAGTGAAATTAGACTAGAAAAAGATATAATGAAGCCAATTTTAAAAGGTGATGATGTAAAAAAATATAGCTCACTAAGTGCAGATTATTACATCATATATCCACACTATAATTCTGATGGTAAGACTAAGCCCTATGAAGAAGATGAATTTAAAAACAAATTCCCACTAGCATATAATTATCTTTTTGAATTTAAGAGTGAGCTAATTAATAAGAAAATTAGATATAAAACAAATACAAAGTATTGGTATAGTTTGCATAGATCTCGTGAAATAGTATTGTTTGAAAATACAATTAAGATAGTTACCCCCGAAACGTCACTAGGAACTAATATGACTTTAGATAAATTTGGATATTATCATAATACACAAGTTTACTCATTGGTTGCTAAGGACTCTATCTCTGCATCTTATGAATATTTATTAGCAGTGTTAAATTCAAAAATCATGTGGTTTTTTCTTAGTAAAACAGGGACTGTATTAAGAGGTGGATATTTTAGATACAAAACAAAATATCTAGAACCATTTGCAATGCCTATTCCTGATGCATCTTATCAATCTGTTATATCTGAAAAAGTAAATCAAATTATGATTATAACTAATGATTTAGAAAAGCTTATATCAAATACGATTAGTAATATTAATCATGAATATAACTTAAAAAAGTATTCCAAAAAACTCCAATCATTCTGGAAATTAGACTTTGATGAATTCATCAAGGAACTAAAAACAACAAAGATATCATTAGACAAAAAATCTGAATTGATAACATTTTTTGAAGAGAGGAAAAAAGAAGCTTTAGAATTGAAAACAAAGATTGATACTTTAGATGAAGAAATGGATTCAATGATATTCGATCTATATGAACTTACAGAAGATGAACGTCAAATTGTTTTAGATTCTACAAAATAACCTATGACCAATAAATCCTTGCCACTATTACCTCCAAAATTCAATTTCGACCAAGTTGCTATTCTAAAGCAACTCAATACTGCAAACATAGCTCTAGCGAAGCTAAATACTACCGCTTGTTTTGGGATGCTACCAGATCCACTACTATTAATTTCTCCGTTACTTGCTCGTGAATCTGTAGCAAGTTCAGGTATAGAGAATATAAATACAACTGTAGAAGAAGTGTTTCAAATGGAGCTATTGCCAGAAAAAAAGCGCACAGGAGCCGCTAAGGAAGTATTGCATTATAGAGATGCAATGCTAGAGGGATTTAAGCTAGTGAAAGAAAAAGGCCTTTTAACAACCAATGACATTGTTAAGATTCAAAAAATTGTAGAACCAAATAAGGGTGGCATTCGTAAAGTGTCAGTTAATATACAGAATCAAACAACAGGCGAAATACTTCATGAGCCACCAAAAGGAGAAAAGGTACTAAGAGACTTGCTGCATAATCTTGAAAAATATATTCATGATAAAAAAGATGAAGCTGATGCATTGCTAAAAGTATCAGTCATTCATCATCAATTTGAATGTATTCATCCTTTCCTAGACGGAAACGGAAGAGTAGGACGAATTATAATGATTTTGTATCTTGTGCTTAGTAAGCGCATTGATTATCCAATCCTCTTTCTTAGTGGATATATAGAAAAGAATAAAAGCGAATATTATCGATTACTACGTCATACATCCGAAACGCATGATTATACGAAAATCCTCATGTATTTTTTACGTGGAATTGAAGAGCAGGCAAATGATGGCGTAGAACGATTGGCAAAAATAGAAAAACTTATGAAAAAATTCCGTTCCAATATTCCAAATACTATTAGTGTTCAACATCAAGAATTGGCAGAATGCGTCTTTAGCCGTCCTTTGCTTACCATTGACTATGTAGAATCATATTTTACTTTAAAAGCTCGTCAGACGGCCTCTAAATACCTTAGAGAGCTTGTAGGTGCAGGTTTACTTGAAGAAAAGAAGATTGGCTTACAGAAGATATTCTATTCTAAGCCATTTCTCATGCTTCTTTCATAAACTATGTTAAATAAACGTCATTTAAATTAACATAGTTTTATGTTACGTTAACGACCGTAAACATGAAAGCCATTATCATTGCTAGGGTTTCATCGGCAGAACAGGAAGATACTCAATCTAATCCTGAACAAGTACGAATGCTAAAGGAATATGCATTACAAAAAGGACTTGATATATTCGAAATACACGAAATAACAGAATCATCCACAAAGGATAACAGGAAGAAATTTAATAAAATTATAGAAACCATTAAAAAATCTAAAGAGCCAATAGTACTGATTGCAGATACTATAGATAGGATTCAGCGTAGTTTTAAAGAATCAATTATTCTTGGCGGATTGCTAAAGACAGGCAAATTAGAATTGCATTTTCGTAGAGAGAATTTAATTCTAAACAAAGAATCTAATAGTGCTGATTTATTGCGCTGGGACATGGGAGTTATGTTTGCACGTAGTTACGTACTACAGCTAAGCGATAACGTAAAAAGGGGTAATTTAGGCAAGATAGAAAATGGTGAATGGCCAGGCAAGGCACCTATTGGATATTTAAATATACAAATAGAAGATGATAAAAAATGGATATCTGCAGATCCAGAAAGAAGCCATTTTATAAAAAAGATATATGAGCTATATGCTCAAGGTAATCATTCAATAGAAATGGTAGGGAAAGAAATATCAAGACTTGGCTTACGATCACTAAAAAATAATAAGCTAAGCAAAAGCATGATATCTAAAACACTCACTAATCCTTTTTATTGTGGACGTATGATTTACAATAAAAAGGAATATCCACATAAATATGAATGCATAATAGATGAAGAACTCTACGATAGAGCGCAGCACGTACGACAAAGTTGGGGTAAAAAGCCATTTAAATACGCTGCAAAGCCATTCATATTCCGTGGGATCATTCAGTGTGCAGATTGTGGCGCTACAGTTACTGCTCAACAGAAAAAAGAAAAATATAACTACTATTGCTGTTCAAATCAAAAATGTGCACAGAGTAGACTTTTCACCAAAGAAGAATCTTTTCTAGAAGAAGTAAGAAAGGTCTTTAAGAAGCTTATACTGCCACAACACGTTATAGATGCAGTGATAACAAGTTTAAAATCATTTGGCAAATCAGAACAGGCTTTCCATCAAGATGCTATGAAAACATTGCAGGCTCAATACAATCGATACGAAGATCGAATTAGCAAAATGTATGACGACAAACTTGATGGGCGTATTACTACGGATATGTACGACAAAAAGCTGCAAGAGTATGAAAAGAAAATGCAAGAAGCACTCAAGGCTATGCAACGTCATAGCAAAGCTCATAAAGAGTTCCATATTACGGCAATGGTCATACTAGACCTTGCTAAACGTGCACATCAGATTTTCCAAAAGGCAGATGTATCAGAAAAGCGACAATTGCTTAATTATGTATTCCAGAACTGCACCTTAAATGATAAAAAACTCTACTACGAGCTACGTAGCCCTTTTGATATTATTGCTCAACATTCCAATCGTTCTATATGGTACCCGCGGAAGGACTCGAACCCTCAGCCTTCTGGTCCGAAGCCAGACGCTCTATCCAATTGAGCTACGCGGGCAGGTTGCATGCATTGTATTACATTTATGAATGTAAGATACTACAAAATTTTGTATATTAGATCCAGTAATGAGAGCTTGTTGTTCTCATGCAGGGCCTAGCAAGCGATTCGTGTCCTCCCGTACCTTATCCTTGCTAGGCTTCTTTTTATTATTAAATATAAATATTTGATCTATCTTATAGAAGTTATATGATTTTTATATCTCCACTTCTTTGTGACTTGTAGTGGAGAGTGTGAGACGTAGCTCTCATGCAGGAGCCTGGCAGGCTTTGCCCATCTTTTTGTGGCTTGCCAGGTTCTTCTTTTATTCAAAATAATATTTAAAATATTTGATCTATTTCATAGAAGTTATACGATGCGAATTAATTGGGTGGTGTCATTGATGCCCAATGTAGAGATGTAAGAGCGGGCGGCTCTTGCATTGGAATCCGGCAGCCATATTGGTTGCCGGATTTTCTTTGGTCTATTAAATATTTGATATATCCCTCATAGGAGATATAGGATTTAGGTCTTCACTCTATTGGACCAGAGTGGAGAACGTACATGAGAACTTGTTGTTCTTATGGAGGAGCCTGGCAGGAGGTGCGTAACCTTATGGCTTGCCAGGCTCTTTTTATATGAAAATTTTGACAGATTTTTTATTGGGTATAGCATTATGTCAGTTTAGTTCCAGGTTGGGTTAAATGTTGCAGGTATCCGTCGACATCCAACTTGTTCCTGCTTTGCAGGAGGTTCACCAAGCAGCCCTGAGAACGGTTCCGATAGCGGGGTTGCAGCTCCGAAGGGGGCTTACGAGAGAAATCTTGTAAGCTCCTTTTACTTTCCAGCCAAAAACTTCTTTCCATGTCCTACTTCAGTATTCACAGGAATATTTTCTTTACATAGTGGACATATATCTTCTTCTAATGCTTCTGCTTCAATTACGCCAAGTGCATCAAACGGTGCACCCATTGTTTCTGATGTTACGGTTTCTGGGCTTCTATTAATCATTACACATGCAGCGACTATTTTTCCACCAGCCTCTTCTGTGACTTGGATTGTTTTTTTAATTGATCCACCTGTGTTTGTAATGTCCTCCACTACTAAAATATTTTTACCTGCTACAAGTTTGTCATAGCCTCTTTTTAATACGAGGGTTCCTTCTGAATCTTTTTCTGCGTAAGCACCGAGAATTTCTTTGTTTTTTATCTTAGATAAATGATGAGCTGTCCATTGAGAAAGAATAATGCCACCAAGTGCGGGGGCAACTACGATATCTATGTCTTCATTTTCATATTTCTCTGCAAACATCTTTCCAACCTCAGAAGCTAGTTCTGTGTGTGGATAAAGTGCGTCTTTGTTCAAATACACACTCCCATGTTTGCCGGAGGTGTAGACGATATGGTCATTTTCTATGATTGCATTTGCCTTTTTAAAGAGATCCTTTATATCAGTCATGGTACGATCACTATATGACAATTCCTTCCGAAAAAGAACAGAAACTTAAAGAACTCCTGAAGGTTTTTCTAGAAGAGAATAAAAAGGTGAATTTGTCGGCGTATAGGGAGCCGCAGCAGTGTTGGGTGGGGAATGTATTAGATTCGGTGGCTTCTGTTAGCGTTTTAGAAGATGGGGGAGCGATTAGCAATTCTAAAATTCTGGACCTAGGAACAGGTGGAGGATTTCCGCTTCTACCGCTTGCGATTATGTTTCCCGATGTTTCTTTCGTAGGAATCGATGCTACAAATAAAAAGATAGAAGCAGTTAAGAGAATTGCAGAAAAATTGGATATAAAAAATGTAGAACTTACGTCTGGTCGTGCAGAAGTGCTAGGGCATGATGCTCGTTATAGAGAGCAATTTGCTTATGTGCTTAGTCGTGCCGTTGCTCCTATGAATGTGTTACTTGAATATATGAGTCCATTTTGTAAGAAGTCAGGAAAAATGATTTGTTGGAAAAGTATGAATTGCGAAGATGAACTTACTGAATCTGTCGATGCTAGAATTGCTCTTAAATCTAGATTGATTGGAAGACATTCATATTCACTAGATGATGCAATTGATCATACGAATAAAGTTGGCCTGCCAACCGAAGCAAATTCTTCTGAGTCAGAATTTGAGTCAGAGAGCCAAGAAAATGTTGATAAGTCTAGAATTTGCGCAGGTTGGGGTGAGAGACAGTTATTAATTTTTGAAAAAACTGATGTACTTACAAACAAGTTTCCGCGGGGGATAGGAGAGGCGAAGCAGAAGCCTTTATAAGCATTCTCCAGATACTTTCGTTCTAAACCTTCTTCTTTTGCCTGAATCTTCGTGAAGGACAAATACATATGTGCCTTCGTTCTCAAAAGAGATTTCTAGTTTTTCTCCGCGCCTGGTCCATTCTTTGGCGCGAATAGATCTTTTTCCTGGAATTCGCATAAGAAGCATTTTGAAGCTTGTGTTAGCGGAAAGTTCCAGAGTTGTTCCTATGGATGCTCTTGTAGGAATCCCGGGATCAAGTAGTGTTCTTCCTAATCTTCTTCTATATCTAGGTCTTTTACATGCAGAGACAACCTCTGAACTTCCAAGTCTCTCAAAAGTTATGTTTCGTAGTATTCCATTATCTTCATCGCCTATTTTTCTAAATGCTGCATGGCTCAAGTCCATATCGCGTCCATCGATATACGGTCCACGGTCATTTATACGTACTACTATTTCTAGATTGTTATCTAGATTTTTTACTCTTACCAAAGTGTTATGTGGAAGAGTTTTATGCGCAGCAGTAATTTCACTTGGATCAAATATCTCGCCAAAAGCAGTATTTCTACCTGCAAATGCATCTGCATAAAAGCTCACGATATGTTTTTCATTCTTCAGAGCATTATCCAATGTATGTATTAGAGAATTTAAACCAGTATTAGTTAGAAAAATATTTTCTTCCACTGCTCCAATTTCTACTAGCCCATACCTTCTGCCATAAGTTTCTATAGTGTTGTAATTTATATCATCAGGATAAGCTACGTTTCTAGATCGTAGCAGCCATAGAAGGGCATCATTTAGCCTAAGTGGCTCGTCTGGATAAAATCTAAATCCATCTTCAAGGACTCCACGTGCTTTTGTATATGTGATTAGAAGATAATTTGGATGAGTTTCTGGAATATCTTGAAAAGGTTCTTCGTAAGTTTCTTTTGCAGGTCTGTTTAGTGGAGACCAGATGGCGGAGAGGCCGGAGGAGCGGGATATGGGAGGCTCTGTTGCATGTACAGATAGTGGGATCAGAGCGGCGATTATTGCTAATGCTAATTTCACCTCCAGATTATAGCTTGATTTAAGGTGATCGGAGAAAATTTTAAATTTTAAATTATAAATTTTAAAACAATTTTAAATGACTAAATGTCCAAATTTGCGAGTGTTTGAATCATTGAATCATTGAAAATTGAGTCATTGTTTTAAAATTTAAAATTGGTAATTTAAAATTCCAAACCATCAACAGTATAAATCTACAACGCTGCTACTTCCATTACCCCGCCTCTCTTTTCTATCCTATGCTCTCTCCATGCAGTAAGTAGTGCTCTGTGAGTCTGTGGGCCTACTATTCCTGCTCCAGTATCTGCAAGGGAAGATACTATTCCACGGTCTTTCTGGAAGTTGTATACAATTCGCATTATTTCCTGATCGTAGATCCCGTCTATTTCTCCTTCGTATAGGCTAAGTAGTTTAAGTATTCTCTGAAGAACTCTTACTTCTTTTCCTGAGCTGCCCTGTACTATTACTTCTTCTGGAGGTAGGGGACTCTCTAATTCTTTTGCAATGTTACTGTGTGCAATTAGTGCATCTCTGGTTTCTTCATTTGCTATTTCTCCAGAAGTTCCTCTACCTGTATCTCGTAAAAAATCACTTAAAGATTCTTTTGTTACGTCACCATAGAAACTTGTAATGTCATGATCGAAGTATTCTAGATTTCTAAGTGAATACTGAATAGCAGCTACTTGTGAACTAGTGTCCTCGTAGCGAGGATCTGGAATATCTTTCATAGCCACTGGATTACTTGGGAGCCTTGCCAGAGCGCTATCTGGAGCGGGAAACTTAGAGAAGTCTAGATTTACATCTGGGATGAATTTTGGTTGTGGATAATAAACTCTGGCAGTTACTTTGCGTGCGCCCCATTCGAGTGCACGAGCCAAACCTTGTTCTCCATGACCCATCCATATATCTATTCGTGCGACTCCGTTTTCTCCTGTCACTATTCTTCCTCCGCGATCGTGAACCATTCCTACTACATTTAGACGTGGTATTTCTATCTTTGTTCCAAATGGAAACTCTGCTGGAGCAGCCATCATGCCAGGATAAACTGGAGTTCCATCTTTTGCTTTTAGCCCACTTCCGTTGAATGCAACATCTGATTGATAGCTACCAAGGTAATAATGTTCCTGATCTGGAAGAGGGGAATAATATGCAGTAACTAAAAATTCTCTTTCGCCAGAGCATCCACACGCAACTGTCTGAAAAGGTATAAAAGTGAGTGCTATTGATGCCAAAGTAAGTAGTGTGATTTTTGTTTTCAAATCATGTAATTATATCATATTTCTTTTGTTTCTGCAGGTAGACACAACGAGTAAAGAGGGTATGAATATGTAAAGGAATATGCTGGATTTTGAGTCTGGAAGCGGCTTAATTCCATTTTCTTTTGCAGATTCTTTCGCATGTGCTTGTGGGAGAATCCTGGAAAGAAGTTTGGGGATTTCATATGTCACTTTTTCGTCTTCTTCGATTTCTATACGATATTTTGTGGAAATAAAATCCATTGGATTTCTTTTTGCTATATTTTTTTTCGAAATAGGTTTATTTTGTTTAGAATTTTTAGAAACTTTTTTAGTTTTATTTTTTGCACTTATCATAAGTTGTCCATTTCTTATTATATTTCTTTTCCCTGGAGTAGATACAAAAGATGTCTTCCACTTATTATTTCTTCTATCGAAAACATATGAATTGCCTTTTTTAAGTTTAGGATATGTAACGGATATTGATTCGCTCTTATCCGGAGAGGTTATAGATAATTCTTCTCCTTCGTTGTTTATACTTATTTTTGTATAGAGTGCTTTATATTCATTAGACATAATCACCATTCCAGATAGTGTGATGGGCTTGCTAGATCCTTCAGGATTATCATCCAATATCCAGCCTGTTAGATCTATTGGATCTTTGTGTGGATTATATAGTTCGAAATATTCATCGCTGCCTTTACTGGGATTTGGATAGATTTCGGAGAATATTGGAGATTTGGAGAAGGATGGAAAGGATTCAAAAGAGCTAAAGGATTCAAAGGATAATTCTTCCTCCGTATTATTTATGTCAATCTCTGCGTCCTTTCCATCTTTTCTCTCCTTTTCATCCTTTCCCTCCTTTTCTGCAAATCGATTCGTCATTCCTTCAGTACACACTCCCGTCCATTCAAACTCTCCATCTTTATTTCTCGCATAACATTTTCCATCGTAACTTTTCTTGTAAGTTATTTCTTCTATGAGATCATTGTGTGCTGCGAATAATCTTACGGAATCATTAGTATTATTAAGTGTAATATTTGTTTCGGATCTAGGAAGAATAAGAAATTGTTTAGCAGACATTCTATAAGTATCTAGTGAGTAAGGTTTACTTCCATCAGATATGTCATCTATAAACCAGCCGCACAAATCTATGTTTTGATCCAAAGTATTTTCTAGTTCTATCCATTCATTTTCTTCATCTTTACCTTTTGGATTTGGTACAAATTCACTTATTCGTAATCCTTCGTAAAGAGTTTTTTTGCAAGTTGTATATTGGCCACCACCTCCGCTTCCTCCGCCAGAGCTGCTTCTAGAGCCTCCCCCCGAGCTTGATGGTGGAGGGGTATTAGTTGCTGTTATCTGAAAATTAGCATTAGGATCATTAACTACTGCAATTATTTTTCTATCAATACTATTTCCACAAAAGTCTGTATATGTGAGATTTATAGGATATGTTCCAGGTGTTGAAAATGTATGAGATGGGGGATTGCAGCTGTCCGATTTATAATTTTCAGCATAATTCCATTTGCAGCTTGCATGAACCGTGGAGCCAGTTTGAACTTCTGCAATCAGATTCAAAGTTACTTTATTGTTATTTTCTAAATCTCCACTTTGGATAGTTATCATGGGGTTAGATTGGACAACGACATTTTTCATGTTCGGTGTAGAGACACAAAAAGCTTGTAAATTAGATCCACTTTCAGATATTCCGAAACTTACTTCTTCTGCAGTTTCTTTGTACTCAAGTGTATCCATTACAGTTAAGCCTCTTTTTAGAGAAATTTCTTCACCTTTGTTTCCAAGCGGGAGCCTTGTAACTGATTTAGGAAATATTTTGTGTTCACCGGGTTCTAGGATTGTTCCAGTTGGCATCTCGAAATGATCTGCCGAATTTCCATCGTCTAGTATCCATCCAGAAACATCTGTGATTTGCGATCCTAAATTTCCTATCTCTATCCATTCTTCATCATCTTTCCCTTTTGGATTTGCAAGCACTTCTGTGATTCTTATGTTTGGAAACATTGTAGAAAGCACAGTTATTCCACTAGAAGAATTCCCGGAAGTATCTGTAGATTTTATGGTGAATAAAGTTCCTGTTCCTATTTCTGGGATAGTTATTCCAGTTGAACTGCCTGAAAGTGTGATTCCTGTGCCATTAAAAGATAAGTAAAAAGATGAAATATCCAGAGAATCACTAGGAGTCCAGCTAAGCTTCAGAAGACGTTCCAGTTTAGATCTAAGCAAAGATCCAGAAGCTATGTTCTGCACTTGTATAATTTCTGCTGCAAAATTATTTACTTCTGCTGGTGCAAAAGTATCTACGTAAGCCCCTGTTCCATTTTCTGCGCCTGGAGTTCCAAACATATTTACTCCGTCATCAAAGTTTATAAATGTAGTTGCAGTTTGCCAGTTATCTTTTATCTGTCCCGATCCAGATAGATTTATTCTTTCCATGGATGCCTTTGGATCAGTGTTTGATCCTGCAAAAGGTTTTCCTATTCCATCATCTACTGTATCGATTAGAGTTCCACTTGAGTTATATAATTTTATAAGTAGTTTTGTATTCGCAAGACTTACACTGGATGAAACATAATCTGGACCTATGCCTAGTCTAGATTTTTCTTCTGAGTAATTACTTATTAGAAAAGTTTCATTTGAAAGTATTTTTCCACTTCCAAGTTTTATCATCTCGACTTCTTCTCCTTTGGATAATTTAGTAAGTGTCCATCCAGACAAACTTACAGTTCCACTACTTGTATTTGTAAGCTCTATCCATTCATCTGCACTGGACAAATCAGATCCAGACCACATAAGTTCGGATATAACTATTGGTGACGCATGTACTGCTACTGCGAAGATCAGTAAGGGTAGGCTTATCGAGACAAGAATAATTAACCTTTTGGAGCTGATCATTGGTTATGTATTCTCAAGACAATATTGAGATATGGCAATATTATTTTTTTGGCTAATGCTTGCCATGACATTAGATGTTATTGTGATTTAGTGCTTTTAGGCACCTGTAGCGGTAGAAGAGGGGGCTTATAAAGTACGTGTTGTCATAGCTTTTTTATGTGGTACAGCCTATAATGGGGGTAGCTTAAAAATCCAGTCACGTTAATAAGCATTTATTAACCCTTGAAACAATTAACTATAAATTTGATTAAAAACTTCCCCTTAGAATCAAGACTTAAGATTATTGCTTTTAGACAACCATAGGGTAATAGAGTCAGGAGATTTTTTGTTCTCCTTTCGTGACTGGAACATTTCTGTCACCTGACCAAATATGAATAATGGAATATATCACAGCAGCCCTAGCCCTTATCCTCGGTGGAGGAATTGGATTTACTTTTGCGCGCTTGCGCGGAAAAGGTGAACGAATAAGTCAAAGACTTCAGGAAAAAATAGATATACAGGAGAAATCTTTGCAATCTTTGCAATCAAAAGCATCTTCAGCAAAAAGCGATCTAAAAGCTGCGGAAGCAAATGCCAATGCAAAGGCAAGAGAAATAGTTTCTGAAGCTAAGCTTACAGCTCAAAAAGAGAGATCTTCTCTAGAAAGAGATATTGCTCGTGCAGAAGAACACGAGAAAACTCTAAAGAGGCAAGAGGAAGAAGTAGTTCAAAGAAGATCTGCAATATCTAAAAAAGAAGAAGAGATAGATGCTACTCGCGAAGAACTTTCTAAATCTGCAGAAAAACACAGGAAAGCCCTAGAAGAAGTTTCTAAGCTCTCACAAGAAGATGCTAAAAACAAATTAGAAGAAGCGATAGAAAAAGAATACAGCGAGTTCTTTGCAAAGAAGATAGATCTGCTAAAAGAGCAGGCAGAAGAAAATGTAGAAGAGAAAGCAAAAGAGCTTATATCTCAAGCAATGCAGAGATATGCATCCGCAGTTGCATCTGAATCTACTGCTACAGTGGTTCAGCTCGATAGTGATGATCTAAAGGGTAGGATTATAGGAAAAGAAGGGAGAAACATATCTACGTTTGAACGTGCAACTGGTGTGGATGTAATTATTGATGATACACCTGGAGCAATAGTTATAACTGGATATGATTTGGTAAGAAGATATATCGCCAAGCGTTCTATGGAAAAATTACTTGAAGATGGAAGAATACAACCAGCTCGTATAGAAGAAATAGTAGAAAGCATGAAGAAAGAAGTTGGTAAGATGATGGTCCAGTTTGGAGAGCGTGCATGTGATGATCTTGGCATTTCTGGTTATCACAAAGATCTTATAAAGATAATAGGAAGACTTAGATTTAGAACAAGTTATGGACAAAATATTTTGAAACATTCTGTAGAGATGGCACATATGGCTAAAGTTCTTGCAGAAGAAGTTGGTGCAGATCCATCTGTTGCAGCAGAGGGAGCACTTCTTCATGACATAGGTAAAGCACTAGATCATGAGGTCTCCGGTACACATGTGGAGATAGGAGTAGAAATATGTAGAAGATACAAAATACGTCCAGAAGTAATTCATTGTGTAGAAGCTCATCACGAGGATGTTCCTATAGAGAGCCCAGAAGCATTTATAGTCGCTGCAGCAGACGCTGTAAGCGGAGCTCGTCCTGGTGCAAGGCGTGAATCTATGGAAGCGTATATAAAACGTCTGCGTGAACTAGAGGAGGTTGCAAGAGCCTTTGAGGGTGTACATAAAGCTTATGCTATAAGTGCTGGTCGTGAAGTCCGTGTGTTTGTAAATGCTGACATAGTAGATGATCTAGAGCAGCGTAAGCTCGCGAAAAAGATTTCCGAAAAGATCGAGCAGGAGCTTACTTACCCTGGAGTTATTAAGGTAAATGTGATTCGAGAGAAGAGGGTTGTGGAGACTGCTAAGTAGTATCGCGCGATACAATTGGAAACACAACAACAGCTCTCCAGATCCTTTTTATCCTTCTAGGTTCTAATATCAATCTCCAGAGCCATTCTAAGCCAAGCTTTTGCATACACTGTGGAGCACGTTTACGTTTTCCGGATATGAAATCAAAGGCTCCTCCAATTCCCATAGCTATTTTTACACTTGGGAGTTTATTTAAATTTCTAGCGATCCACATATCCTGAGCAGGTGCGCCGAAGGCAACGAATAGCAGAGTAGGGGAGCAGGAGTTTATTTTTTCCAGAATAATATTCTCATCTTCTATCTTTGGAGACCCTGCATATGTTCCGACTATTTGCAGTGATGGATTTCTTTCTTTTAATTTTGCTGCAGCTTCTTCTGCGATTCCCGAGCTTGCTCCGAGTAGAAATATGCGTTCAGAAGTACGAGAGCAAATATCTTGCATAATGTCAGTTCCAGTGACTCTCTCTATAATTTCTGTTTGTCGTTTTCTTTTTATTATTTTCTTCATTTCAAAAACTAATCCAGCTCCATCTGGCAAATTCAAATCAGCCTCCTGTAATATTTTCTTAAACTCCGAATTCTTGTGTGCTTCTACAAGCATTTCTGGATTTGGTGTCATTACATGGAATTGGCCTTCGCTACGCAAAAATCCTTCAATACGCAAAAGAGCAGATTTTCTGTCTACTACGTCTATGGGAATGTTTAGAATTGTAATACGCATGATTTTTAATGTGCTTCGACACGTGCTTCGTCTCGCAGAACTTGAATCTAGCTAAAGCTCTGCTTCAAGTTCAGCTTGCTCAGCACGGCTCAGCATGACATAAAATTTAAGACATCATAATGGTAGCCCTAATTCCTAAAGCTCTAAAGCCCTAAAGCTCCTAAATTTCTATTCACTCTCTTCCTCTCCTGTTCCCAGTGCATCTTTTAGCTTCTCTCCTCCATCCTGTATCTCAGAAACTGCATCTGTAATTTGTTTAGCTCCTTCTTGTATTTGATCTGCTCTGTCTTTTAGTTCAGAAGCTGTTGATTTGACTGTGTTAGCTGCACCAGAAAGAGTCTCAGTAAGATTGTCTTTTACTTGTTTTGCCTGCTCTATGTTCTCTTCTAGAGAAGTAGTTGCACGATCTATAACCTCTTTTGCTTTTTGCTGTCTTTCTGAGATAGAAGAGCAGCCGATCAATAAGACACTTGCAATAGCTATAGTTATAAGAATATTTACCATTTTTTATTTAGGAAGTTTCTTCAAATAAATTCATGAAGGATCCGTCAGATTTTTTTATACTATCTTTTATCTTTTCCAGATCAACATCATGCATAGTCATAGAAGATGAAGCATTTTGACCAATTTTCTGATCTGCGTATGGAGGGTTAAAAGATAGTGTTCCAGAAGCCATATTTGCATATAGCATGATGTGTGCATCACACACTTCGCACTTAAGTTGCATTACAGAAAAATCATCTCCTACTACTTTCAAAGACTCCATAGTCACATCTACTCTCTTCTTGCATTGTGGGCATTTGAGCTGTTCACGAACCTTTGTGAGTATTTGTTGGATAGTGTGTGGATCAATTTCCATGTCCAGATATTATATCATATTGGCAGTGCTATTACCAACTTGTGACTTTTCCAACTTTGTTCTTGTCTCTTTCTACTCTTACGAAGCCAGAGCATGGAAGAATCTTGAGGTTAGCTTTCTTCTTCTGCCAATTGTCAAGCATAATGTTCATTCCGAGAGAATCGCTTGCAATATGGCTGCACTGAATCATGTTTACATGATGTTCTTTTGCGACCTCTAACGTCTTTTCTGTTACATGCATAGATAGAACAGTGCCTACGCCTGCATGAGCCTGAATCTTCATAAGCTCTTCTGGGCCATTTGTTCCGCCAGTAAATTCTGTAGCAAAGATTTTACCTGTTCTTGCTTCTTTTCCTCCGTTTACAAGGATAGGTGGATTACCCATACGAGCATAATGTTTGTACTCTGGAATATCTGTTATTGCATTTATTACATCTTCCAGTCTATCGAATGAATTTTTGCAGATTGCTTTCTCCATAAATTTCCATACAAGATTATCTGCAGCTGTATGACAACAAAATAGCGGTGTATTCAAAAGTGCAGCAGCTTGAATAGTTCTGAAATGATTATTTGCGTGAATAGATCTCCATATTTTATCCATTCTTGGCCTTAACATTCCCTCTGCCTGATTAACTGGTACTCCACATTGTGCTACTACATCTATTTGCACTGGCATAACTTTTTCTAAATCTGCAAGAGCACGTCCTGATGGATGATGAGAAAGAACTGCATCTATTCCTAGCCCTTGTTTTTTTAGTTCGTTTGCAAGCAGAAGTTCAGATGTATCTATATCTATTCCTACCATTAGATTTTTTATCTCTTCCTCTCCTGTTCCATAAAGTATTCTGGAATCTAGGTATGGATTCCATTTTTCCTCTTCGTCTAGATGTTCTTTTTCTTTTCCTTCTAGTCTTTTGTGTCTTTCTTCTACACGCTTAAGACTTCTCTTTATATCTTCCATAGATCTAGGATCAGCGTCTATACCGCCCTGTATTGCTAGTTTAAAAAGTTGTTTTAGTTTCATGATAGTAGACTATCACATTGGGCATTTATTAAAAGTATTGTTTAACGAATATTGTCGGAGAAAATTTTAAATTTTAAATGCTAAATTTTAAAACAATAACCAAATGTTTAAATGTCCCAAACAAGATGCATTGGCAGTTTTTGGCATTAAAAATTTAGTAATTGAAAATTGTTTTAAAATTTAAAATTGGTAATTTAAAATTTTCTCCGACAAATCTCAACTATATAGTATTTTCCATTCGCCATTTTTCTATTGCTGCGTGGTGTCCACTAAGAAGAACATCTGGAACTTTGAGTCCATTAAATTCATCTGGCCTTGTGTAGTGTGGATATTCTTTTTTTCTATCTAAAGCTTTCGAGAAGCTTTCTTCTTGTGCAGATTCTTCTTTTCCTAAGACTCCAGGAATTTGTCTGCAAACAGAATCGACCAGAACCATTGCAGGAATTTCTCCTCCGGTAAGTACATAATTTCCTATGCTTATTTCCTCATCTATCCATCCGCCTTCTACTATTCTTTGATCGATACCTTCGTAGTGCCCACATAGAAGAAGTAAGTTTTTTTGTGTAGACAAGCTTTCTACTTTTTCTTGGTTTAGAGTATTTCCTCTAGCAGATAGATAAATTGCATGAGTATTTTCTTTTTTGGTTTCTTCTATTGCTTTTGCGATTACATCTACTCTCATTACCATTCCAGCTCCTCCACCATATGGTTCGTCGTCTACTTGTTTATAGTTTCCTATTCCCCACTTTTTTAGATCATGTATAGATATCTCTATTATCTCTTCATTTTGAGCACGTTGGATTATGCTCTCTGTGAGAGGGCCATTAAACATGCCAGGGAAAAGGGTGAGAATATCTATGCGCATAAGCTCTCAGACTGCGAAATTCTAGCATTCTATTGGTGTTTAGACCTACTCAAGTAGTGACTTTTTTGGTATAATAAGATGATATGGAAATAAATAACCTACTTAGTACTGCGAAGGAATTGCAGGCATCGGATATTCATTTATTCGTTAGTAAGCCACCACTAGCTCGTGTGGATGGGGTCATAAGACCAATTTCTGAAGAAAGCCAGCCTCTTACATCAGAAGATGTTCATAGTCTGATAGATGGAATGCTAAATGATGTGCAAAGAGCAAGATTCGACAAAGATAAAGAGATAGATCTAAGTTACCAGATTCCATCTGGTGATAGATTTCGTGTGAATTGTCATTTTGAAAGAGATAACGAAGGAATGGTTGCACGTTTTATTCCAGAGGAAATTCCAAATCTGGAAATGGTACATATGCCAGAAATAGTTTCTGAGCTTATAAAAGAAAATCAAGGAATAATCCTAGTAACAGGGCCAACTGGTTGTGGTAAATCTACAAGTCTTGCTGCAATGATTAATGAGATAAATATAAATCAGAATGTTCATATGATTACTTTGGAGGATCCAATAGAGTTTCTATATAAATCAAAAAATTCAGTAATAAGACAGAGGCAGTACGGAACTGATTTTCTATCTTTCCCAGAAGCTCTTAGGAGAATCCTTAGGCAAGATCCTGATGTGATACTAGTTGGGGAGATGCGTGATTTTGAAACAATTGCTGCAGCTCTTACATTAGCTGAAACAGGACACTTAGTTTTAGCTACTCTTCATACAAATTCAGCTGCACAGACTATAGAACGTATAATTGATGTATTTCCTCCTCATCAGCAAGAACAAATAAGAACACAGCTAAGCATGACTCTTAAAGCTGTTATTTCTCAGAACCTTGTTCCAAAGAAAGGTGGAGGAAGAATTGCTATTCGTGAGGTAATGATGAATACACCAGCGGTTGCAAATACTATTAGAGATAATCGAATAGCAGAATTATCAAATGTAATTCAAACTGGAGGAGAGCATGGAATGGTAACTATAGAGCGTGATGTTGCAAGACTTATAGCTGATGGATTACTTGATCGTGAATCTGCAAAAAAGCTTGTTGATAATCCAGATGTATTAAAGAAGATAAAAACCAAGAAAGGATTCTTTAAGTAGCGATTAGGGCTTTAGAACGATTCGCGTGCTTAAGAGGGCATGCCTCTAAAGATCCGCTCGCATGCTGAATGTTTCATATTGCACCGCGATCAACGCAACCGAGTTAGGGTAGCTATATAGGATGTCTATATTTATCTGAATAAGACACGGGATTGCTGAAAGATCGCTAATGCAATATGAAACGGCATGCTTGCTACCTTTTTGTTTGTTCTTACGCAAAATACCGCTCACATGCTTGCTACTTTCTGGATATGATCTGTTATTATTTATTTTTTAAATAAAAGCACAAATTATAAGCCTTTCTCCAATTGCTTACATTTTTATCTTTGTGTGAAAAAATGGCTTCCAGAAGCGAAAAATTAGGCTTTGATAATCTCTCAAATTCCTTTGGAGTGAATCCGTGTACGTATCTTGGGATTTTTTCGTTTCCAAATGGGATAAATGCATCGTGTAGTCCGAAGGAAACATTGTATGCATCAATTATAGTTCTATAAATTTTCTGGAAAAAATTAGCTCTCATATATTTTTTGTATTTTGGCTGATATATATTCCATACAGTTATGAATGCTTCTCCATCTTTTTTTAAAACTCGCGAAATTTCTGACATAAATTTTTCTCGAGTCTTTCTTCCTGGTATGTGATGAAAAACAGCAAAGCTAGCTACGAAATCGAATGAATTATCTGCATATGGAAGCCTTAATGCATTACCGACTTCGAAATTCCCATTTGGATAATTTTCTTTTGCTATGGATATGAGCTCTTCTGAGTTATCTATCCCTGTGTAATTTAGGTCAAATCTATCGCTTAGATATCCAAATAATCTGCCATTGCCGCATCCTAGATCTAGAACCCTGTCTCCGTTTTTTATCTTGTCTTTAAGATATTCAAATTCGTGCCAGGAATGTTTGCGCGTATTATCCCAATCATTGGCTATATGTTTATAGCTCTCTTTTACAAGATCTTGTATTGCATCTGAATTAAGGCCTTTTATATGCTTCATTGATTGGTGCACTATGTTAGATTGGTATGCATATAAATATAGATAATATGTATGAATAACATTGAGGATAATAGCGGCATAGCGGGATCGATGGTAAATTTTGGTAATATAAGCTTGCTTTAAAACGCGAAGCCGTATTAGGATTTTTCCATAATGAGCAAAAGAAAGCTAGAGCTTGAGCGCGTTACTAAAGAAAGAGTCCTACTCGCAAAGGATTTCTTGTTGTCGCAGAAATCTGTGCCAGAATGCAGAAATGGATTAGAAAGGAAGCTACGTGCTTTTGCTAAATTATCGGAAGACAAGAAAATGCTTAGAAGTGATGAATTGCTTGCAGCCCTCAAGGAAATGCCAGAAAAGTATTCTGTTGACTGGAAAACAATATGTAGGAAGCGATCTATCAGATCCGAATCTGGAGTTGCTGTGATTGCAATCTTGACTGATAGCTTTGGTTGTCCTGGCAAATGTATCTATTGTCCGACTCCAGGAGACATGCCAAAAAGCTATCTTCCAAATGAGCCTGCTGTATCTCGTGCCATTGCGGCGGATTTTTCTCCAGATAAACAGATTAGAATGAGGCTAAAGGCATTGGATGCTACTGGTCACGATACTTCCAAAGTAGAGCTTATAGTTATGGGTGGTACGTGGTCTGCTTTGCCACCTGATTATCAATCGCAATATATAAGATCATGTTTCTATGCGTTAAATGATGGTAAAGGAGGAGCTAAGTCATTAGAAGCTGAGCAGAAGAAAAATGAATCCGCTTCTCATAGATGTGTGGGACTTACTCTAGAAACTAGGCCAGATTGGGTTACAGAAGAAGAGATAAAAAAGATGAGGAAGTTTGGATGTACAAGAGTGGAGATAGGAGTGCAGAGCTTGTATGACGAAGTGCATTCCATTACTAATCGTGGTCATGGAGTAGAAGAAGTAGTTCATGCTACCAAGATGCTTCGAGATGCAGGATTCAAAGTGGTTTATCATATGATGCTTAATCTTCCAGGTTCGAATCCAAAGAAAGATATAGAAATGTTTAGAACTTTATTTTCTGATCCTAGATTTTGCCCTGATCAAGTAAAAATTTATCCATGTGTACTGGTTGATGACTCTGAATTAGTTGATTGGTACAAATCTGGAAGATGGGAGCCATATACAGATAGCGAGCTCACAGAGACGATTATAGAAATAAAGAAATTTATACCAGAGTATTGCAGAGTAATACGTGTGATAAGAGATATTCCAAGTGATGATATTCTCGCTGGATCAAAGATTTCTAATCTACGGCAAATTTTGCAAGAGAAAGGGATGAAGTGTAGGTGTATAAGATGCAGAGAGATTCGAGGCTTGGTTCCAAAAGAAGTTAAGCTAATAAAAAGAGAATATGAAACAGTTGGTGGCAAAGAAATATTCTTATCCTACGAAGATCCTGTGCAAGATAAATTGCTAGCGATTCTTAGATTGCGTATTCCTAGTGATGTTCTAAATGAAGATCACGAAGTGATATTTTCATCTCTAAAAAATGCTGCCTTGATTCGGGAATTACATGTTTATGGAATGCAAACTCCGGTTGGCGCAAGAGGGGATTCTGCTCAGCACAAAGGCCTTGGGAAAAAGCTTCTTAGTGAAGCGGAAAAAATAGTTATAGATATGGGGATAAAGAAAATTGCTGTTATTTCTGGTATTGGCGTGAGGGATTATTACAAAAAGCAGGAATATGAAGTAGAAGATGGGGGATATCTTTGTAAGCGATTAGCGATTAGCAGTAAGTAATTTTATAGCATTTCGCTCGCGTGCTTAAGGTGGTATATGCGACGAAATCAGCATGGGATTGATCATATATTGGTACCCAAGAATGATTTCTTACGCAAAATACCACCTGCACGCTTGCTAAGCTTTCTCGATTTTTCCCGGCGATCAAAACAAAGTTTTAAATGCAATACATAAAGATATGTCATGCTGAGCCACCCTGAGAGAGTCAGCCGCGGCTGACGAGTCGAAGGGTGTGTCGAAGCACTGTTATTTTCTCCCTTTAGTCTTCTTCCTATCTTGTTCTTTTAAGACCTTCTTGCGTAGGCGAATTGATTCTGGAGTTATTTCTACTAATTCATCGTCATCAATATATTCCAATGCCTGCTCCAAACTCATAGGCTGCACAGGTGTTAGGTTAATAGATTCGTCGCTTCCAGATGCTCGTACATTGGTAAGTTTTTTCTCTTTCATAGGATTTACAGATAAGTCTTCGTTTTTTGCACTTTCTCCTATAATCATTCCTTCATATATTTTTGTTTGTGGAGATATAAATAGAACACCTCGTTCTTGTAAATTCCAAAGTGCATGTCCAACAGCTTCTCCATTTGCCATAGAGATCATAGATCCGCGTGATCTACCTGGGATTGTTCCTTTGTGATTCTCATACATAATGAATGAATGAGTAAGGATTCCTTCTCCTCGTGTTTCTATAATAAAATCACCACGCATTCCCAGAAGTCCACGTGTTGGGATTTTAAATTCTAGTCTGGTATGCCCCTCTTCTGTTTTCATGTCGAGCATCTCTCCTTTTCTTTGTGACATCATGTCAATTACTGTGCCACTAAATTCTTCTGGTACATCGATAATTGCTTGTTCCATTGGTTCTAATTTCTTTCCATCTTCTTCTCGCATAATAACTTCTGGTCTAGAGACTTGTAATTCAAAACCCTCTCGTCTCATGTTCTCTATAAGAACAGATAGATGCAGTTCTCCACGACCAGATACTTTATATGAATCACTGTTTGGTACATCTTCTACATGTAGACCAACATTTGTTTCTTTTTCTTTATTTAGTCTTTCGTTTATGTGACGTGTTGTTACTAGCTTTCCTTCTTTTCCTGTAAAAGGTGAATTATTCACCATGAATACCATGGAAATAGTTGGTGGATCGATATTAATTGCAGGTAGTGGCTCTGCTTTTTCATCTGTTGTAATTGTTTCTCCTACATAAATATCTGGAATACCAGCAATAGTAACTATGTCTCCTGCTGAAGCCTTTTGGGCTTCTATTTGTTTAAGACCATGATGCCCGAGAATTTTACTTATTTTTCCTTGGCGAATGGCTCCATCTGGAGTTTTTACAAAGACCGATTGTCCGGTTTTTATTTCTCCTTCATATACACGGCCAATTGCCATTCGTCCTATATATTTATCGTATCCAAGTGAGCTTGGCTGCATGCGGAATGGCGCATCTATATTTTGCAATGCCTCTGGCACTTCTTTCATAATCATTTCGAACAGTGGATCTAGATTTTTTGAATCATCGTCCAGCTCTTTCTTTGCTATACCTTCGCGAGCCATTGTAAAAAGATGAGGGAAGTCTAATTGTTCGTTGGTAGCTCCTAGCGCGACAAAAAGATCAAAAACCATATCAATTACTTCGGTTGCACGAGCTGCAGGTTTGTCGATTTTATTGATAATTACAATAGGTTTAAGTCCTAGCTCAAGAGATTTTTTGAGAACGAATTTTGTTTGTGGCATAGGTCCTTCTTGCGCATCTACAACTAGAAGCACGCTATCAATTGTTCGCAATATTCGTTCTACTTCTGATCCAAAGTCTGCATGCCCAGGGGTATCTACAATATTTATTTTGCAATCTTTGTACATTATCGATGTGTTCTTTGCATAGATAGTAATTCCACGTTCTTTCTCTTGGTCATTATTATCCATTACCAATTCTTCTACTTTTTCATGATCGGCGAATGCTCCACCTTGTTTAAGTAGCGCATCGACTAGAGTTGTCTTTCCATGGTCGACATGGGCAATGATGGCGATATTTCTAATTTTCATACTAATATTCGTAAAAATCTGGCAAAGGATATAGATATATGATGGTTTTAGCCAGAAGAAGAAGGGGAATTAAAGTCTTCTAATTTAGACTAATTTCCTCTGTCCAAGCTCTTTATCTAGTGCATAGAGAAGTCCGCTGTTATCTCCGATCATCTCTATCTTATCTATTACCTCTTGCGCACTTGCCTCTTCTTCTACTTGTTCATCTATGAACCACTTGAGGAAGCTTACAAATGGATAGTCTTTTTCTTGCTCGGCTAGTTCATAAAGCTTGTGGATACATCCAGTTATATGCTTTTCGTGCTTGAGTGAAGCCTTAAACATATCCAGAACAGATCCAAATTCTTTTTCTGGCTTTGCAATTTCTTTTAGTTCTACTTTTCCACCTCTTTCTAGGACAAAATTATAAAACTTCATTGCATGTGCTACTTCTTCCTGCGCCTGAACTGTCATCCAGCTTTGTATTCCAGATAATCCACGTGATCCAGCATCTGCTGCGATTGCGAGATATAGGTAAGAAGAGAATAACTCTTCGTTTATTTGTTCATTGATTGCTTTTTCTATTGATTCTGACATGATTTTGGTTGGTAAATAGATATTAAATTTTTCCTACAAGGTCGAGGCCTGGTTTAAGTGTAGCAGCTCCTGGCTTCCAATTTGCAGGACACACTTCTCCGCCATGTTCTGCTACAAACTTGGCAGCTCTTATTTTTCTAAGTAATTCTGCTCCACTTCTTCCTATGCTGTTATCGTGAATTTCATATGCTTTAAGTGTTCCTTCTGGATCTATTACAAAAGATCCACGAAGACTTAATCCTTCATCTTCTATGTAAGTGCCAAATGCTTTACATAACTTTCCACAAGGATCTGCTGCCATAGGGAATGTGATATTTTTGATAGCTTCTGAGTTTTCGTGCCATGCTTTGTGTACAAATACAGTGTCTGTGCTCACGCTAATTATCTCTGCGTTCTCTGCTTGGAATTCAGAGTAGAGTTCTGCAGCTTCTTTGAGTTCTGTAGGACATATGAATGTGAAATCTGCGGGATAGAAAAGAAGTATGAGCCACTTTCCACGGTAATCATCTAGGTCCATTTTTAATACTTTGTCATTGTGGTATGACTCGAATGAAATGCTAGGAATTGTGTCACCGATTGAAATCATATTATTTTGGGTAAATTATTACTACTATGATTTTACATATAAAAAGGGGATTTTGAAGTTAATATCTTGCAGTTTTGTGATATAGATTGTAGATTTTGTGTCGTTTAAAAAACCTAGGCTACTCGTTGCGATATGCAACTTTTGCCTAGGTGATGGTCTTTGGCGAGGTTGAGTAGTTACGCTTCATCTGTGAATGCGCGTGTGAACGCGTACTGGTGATGTGAGGCTTGTGATATGGTGTATCAGGATAGATTGCTATCTGTATAATGCGTTGTATGGATTCCTATAAACATATCTTTGAGGCACTAAGTACAGCAAAAGTACAATATATTATTGTTGGAGGAGTAGCTATGAACTTACTTGGTTGTCCTAGATTTACCAATGACATTGATATTTTACTTGCGCTTGATCTTGAAAATATCGATAAGATGAAAAAATTAATGCAAGAATTAGGGTATGAGCAAAGAATCCAACTTGCATTAGATGAGCTTGGAGATGAAAAAAAAGCAGTGCAATTAGTAAAGGAGAAGAACTTGCTTGCCTATACTTTTTATCATCCAGAGGAGCCATTGTATACAGTTGATGTAATTATTGGTGCCTCATTGCAATTCGGTCAATATAAGAAAAATGTGGTACACGTGGATGTTTGGGGCATTGCATTGCCGGTTGTATCTATCGATGACCTTATAGGCCTAAAGCAAGAATCCGATAGAGAAAAAGATGCGCTGGACGTTGCTACCCTGCTAGAATACAAGGGATTGTGAAAGACTATTCTTCATCAATTAATCGGGAGCAACTACGTCACATAAAATACAGCTCCACTCCAGAGCAGAGAATGAATTGGCTGATGGATGCAATAGCTTTTGTACAGGAGAGCAGAAAAAGCTGGAAAAAACAGTCTCAAAAACACAATTAAGTAGTAGAATATCTTTCACAAGTCGTAATTCTAGAACATATTCCCCTGTAGCTCAGTGGTAGAGCAATCGGCTGTTAACCGATGGGTCGTTGGTTCGAATCCAACCGGGGGAGCCATAAACCATTCGCCCTGCGGGGCTCAGGTTCATGGCTTCGCCCTCAAAATTCAAACTATTTACAATGCGAATGGTTTATGCCCTGTACCCGAGCGTCCGTAGACGCGAGTGGTACAGGGCGTTGTCGTACACTTTCCCTGCGGGGCTCAGGTTCATGGCTTCGCCCTCAAAATTCAAACTATTTACAATGCGAATGGTTTATGCCCTGTACCCGAGCGTCCGTAGACGCGAGTGGTACAGGGCCAACTCTGATAAGCTTGCCACATGAATTTCCACTATGTCTATGTTCTTATGAGTAATGCAGACAACAAATTCTATATTGGTAGTACCAATGATTTAAAACGTCGTGTTAGCGAGCACAAACAGGGCAAAAATATATCCACTGCTAAACGTCTTCCAATTGAGCTTATATATTTCGAAGGACATAAATCTAAAGAAGATGCACTCAGACGAGAAAAATACTTCAAAACCGCTAAGGGAAAAACAACATTGAATCAGATGTTACGAAATTCACTAAATCAGTGATCTACCATCGCACGGCACCCCTGTACCCGAATGGAATGAGTGGTACAGGGTCCCATGTCATTTTTTCCCAAAAACCGATAATCAAAACTTACTATAAAACCTGCTGCCCTCCTTGCTGCTTACACCACTCAAGAATACGGCGCGTGTCTTCATTCCATTCTCCTTCCCATAATTCCACCAGTTCTTCGGCAGTGCTTTTCTCTTTGATGAATATTTGTTCTTTCAGCGGAGCCAGATACACACTCTCATCATTCCCAGAAGCATCGAGATGTTTAAGGCTATGCAAAGCCTCATTTGCAATTACCAATAATTCCTGAGCATAGTAGAGCAGTGATTTCCCTCGCATAGTCGTTTGTAATCCGTTCGTCCAAGAGCGGCGATCGCAATCAATAATTTCTTCAACAGTCCAATCTTTGGTAAGCGATTCTATTGCACTCCAGCTAACCGACGACATGTTCAGTCCTTTTACCAATGCTGCTACGGCAATGGATAAAGGTGCAGGTAAACTATCGAAAATACGATATTCCAAATAGCCTGGGCGGAGACGCGCGACATTAATTTTTATGGTTATAACACATTTTCAAATCCATTAAAGGGGTCTGACCCCTTTAATTTCAAGTCAGGCTATACATAAGCAATATCCCAAAAAGCATAGCCGCTAGTTGAAGCACAGCTTCTTTTGCAGTTGCTCGTGGTTGTTTGTGGAGTTCGGGGATTAGATCCGAACCTGCGATGTAGAGGAAGTTTCCTGCGATGAGTGGTAGTAAGAATTTTTCCAGACCGTGTATATTTTCATTTAGAAGTAAAACTGCTCCTGCACCAAGAAATGCAGTAAGAGCAGACATAAAATTCCAAAATAATGCCTTGGCTCGGCTAAAGCCACTATGTAGAAGAACTGCAAAATCACCAATCTCTTGAGGAATCTCGTGCACCAGAACTGCGATAGTAGTTGCGATGCCAAGCTGTATATCTACTAGATAAGTTGTAGCAATCAGAATTCCATCTGTGAAGTTATGTATTCCATCTCCTATTATCATCATGGTTCCTATAGGTTCTGTGTGTTTGCAATCTAGTTTATGACAGTGATGCCAATGAATATATTTTTCTATAACGAATGAAATTATTATTCCAGCTAGCACAAGTAGAAATGCATTATGTACATTGTTTGTCATTTCTATCATCTCGGGTAGAAGATGAAAAAACACATTGGCAAATAATGCTCCAGTTGCAAAGCTTACAAGGTATAACAGGATTTTTTGTAAAAATGTTTTATGAAGAGATAACAAAAATATTCCTGCGAGAGATGCGAGGCTAACAAGCAGTACACTGGACAATATGTAAAACGTAGTCATGTGTTAGATTATTGCCTTATATAGGGCAATTTACAATTTTAAATTCTAAATTTTAAAACAATTTTTAATGTATCAATATACAAAGCACATCCTTCGAGACCCTTCGTCAGGCTCAGGACAAGTTAATTTGCTGTGTCATCCTGAGGAGCCCGAAGCGAAGCGTAGGGCATCTCGAAGGATAAGCAGCAAAACCTCCTCCCGCCTCCGCCAAGGCTACGGTGGACAGGCAGGATGACACAGGGTGTTATTTTTTGTAATTTATTCATTGTTTTAAAATTTAAAATTGTAAATTTAAAATTATCTACGATCAAATTGCCATATTCAGATCACAGCAAATATTTACCTTCTAAATAAATACTTACCTTCTAAGCTTAATTATCTTCCCAAAGAATCCACCTTTCTTTTTTCTAATCAGTACAAATATTCCAATAGCTTGTATTATTATTGCTGTAAGCAATGAATAGAAGAGGAGTGGTCTTATGCGTCTTGCATTTTCAGGGTCTTCTATCTGAGTAAGGCTAGGAGCACTGCTATGCAAGTCTTCTACTCTTACATTTACTAGAGGAATTATTACATCTACAGAATCATCTTCTCCCAATATCATTCCCTGAGGAGTATCTATTATAAGAGCTTTTCGGATTGTAAATTTATCTTCTATGGTGAGCTCTAGCTCATGTTGACCTGCTTCTACATCTGTAAATTCTGCAATTCCGTTCTCGTCTGTCATTACTGTTTGTGGATCTGAAAATAGAGTTACAGGTATGTAGGCATACTTGGTTCCCTTTGGTCCCCAGATTGCTATTCGTAGTTTTTCTATGAACATTCTATCTGAAATTCTCTTAAGAGAAGTGCTGTAGAATTTAATATCATCTGATGCCAATTCCTTAAGAAGTGATGTGTCGTCTTCTTTTTCCTCTGTGAATATATCCATTGCAAATCTACTTGCATTATCAAGTGTTCTAAGTGCTGTTTGTACGATGAATCTATCTATTGTTTGTGGTTCTATAATTGCAGTCTGAAGTACTATGCTCAAACTTTCTGCAATATTTTCACTAGCTCTTAGGAATGCTGTAATTGCAGCTATGTCGGACAAGTCTGCAGCTATTGCATGATTCACAATACTATTAATTGCTTTTGCCATTGGGCTTATTACAAATCCTGCAATAAGTGAGTCGCTTGCTTTTCCAGCAATTGCTAGTGGCCCAAATCCAAGTTTTGGAATTCTATTTTGTTTTAGTTTTGCTGTTTCTATAACATTACTTTCAAATTCAGAAACTATAGGAAGCATTGCAATTAGAAGTTTTCTCTGTATTTCTTTTAGATTTGCTTCATTTATAACTCCAGATATTGCGAGTCCTCCTTGTGCGATAAGAGAGTTTGGCCCGAGAGGCATAGTAATTTGAGGAATCAAACTCTTTGTAAGAGCTATAATATTATCTTGAGTAGTTCTTATATTTAATGCTGTCTTTAGGCTGAATGGAGTCTTTAGATCATCAAGCCATTCAGGTGCTGCACCATGTGTTATTTCTTCTTGCATAACATATGGAATTACTTGGCGTACTCTTGCAATTGATCCTGGTGCTATTACTTTTCTTATTGGCCCTTCATCTATCTTGCCAGCTTTTCTTTCTGCCATCCTGATTTCACGATTAGTTCTTATAGCGAAGCTGTCTCCAATTATAAATCGTGGGCGAGCTTTTCTCTTACTTCTTTTTGCTTTTGTTTTCTTCAAGACGCCGTCTTCTATTACGTAGAGTAATTCCTCATCGTCTTCTATAGCATCTTCTATATCTTTGGATTTATCTACTATGAATTCAACTCTTCCAAGCTCATGTTCTGCAATAGCTATTTTGACTTCCAAACTATCATCTCTTGCTCTTCCGGCAAATCCGCTTGATCCTAGCCCTCTATTACTTGGAGTTGGAGCAGTGTATACAGAGAACCAATTAACATTATTTCCTGCATCTGTTGAATTGGTTGGGAATATGACAGTTCCATTTAGATTTTCACCATCTCTTACACTAACGTATTCAATAGTATTCTTTGGGGCCCATCTATCGCTATCTATATTAGGACTTATATTCCATCTGGTTCCTACTACTGAACTTGTTATAGGTAAGTGTGTTCCAGCAAATCCTTTTAGAGTGGTTTCGTTTGTGATGCTTGTGGTCTTTCCAGCTTCAAACAATAGTGATTGTCCTGCGTTTGAATCTGCTTTAAAATTGTAGAATGTATTTGATCCAAATATTCTTTGCTCCTGTGTGCTATCAAATACCACAGTGCTATTTCCTGAAGTAAATGTTCCATCGTTATTTAACCATGCTCCACTTAATGTAATTGTAGATGCTCCTCCTGCTCCATCTGATGCATTAAGTGTTCCATTTATAGTTATTCCTCCAGAAGAGCTCACATTGAATCCATCTGTTATCAGTATGTCTCCATCATTTATTATCAGTTCATCTGTAATCAGATTACCAGATAGTGTAATAGTATCAGGGCTTGATCCAATCTGTAATCTTCCTAGGTTTGTATCTGTTTCGTTCTCTAGCGTAAGGTCACCATTTAGTGTTAGTAATGATTTGTTTGTAGATTTATTAAATATAGAGCCACTTGCTATGCGGATATCACCTGAAATACTCATTGCACCTGTTCCATGATTGAATTCTCCACCTTCCAAGTTGAAGTCTCCAGCAATCTTCATAGCACTTCCACTGCCATGGAATATAGATCCTGATTTTAGGGTCATTCCTGATGCGCTTAAGTCATATCCTTTGGTTCTGTATTCTCCTCTTATATCTAGGTGCCCTGCTGAAGTTTGTCCTTCTGCTTCGAATATATCTCCATCCCATACAAGCATTCTCATATTCTGTGGTACTCGTACATGATTATCTGTTACTTGGAATATATCATTTAGACCAGCATCATCACTCTTGTGCATTGTGCTCATGTAACTGGTACTCATTGGAGTAGAACCCGATTCTGATCTTACAATTATGTGATTCTTGTAAAGATCTACTCCAGATACATCATTTCCGGATGCAAGAAGTGTTGTGCTGGCACGATTAGCATTTGAGCTAAGAATATTTATAGATACCAATGTTCCTCCACTCATAGTTGCTCCAGAAAGTGCATAATTACCACTTGAATCTGTTTTATCTATTTCTACTATGAAGCTTCCAGCATTGTGTCTCCATGCTACAGGTATACCAGCTCCTACTGCAGTAGTTCCATCTTCTAGATATACGGTTCCAGTTATGTTTACCGAAGTTCCAAAGTTCCAGTTTGTGTTATTGCTTCTATTTATACAGTTTATATAACAAGGTACAGATTTGCCTCCTGTTGTATTTATATCTTTCACATCTACTAGAGCCATAAATGATTTACCGGTGCTGCTTGAAGAGATTAGAGATGCAGCAGATCCATCTTCTGTAGATCTAAGTAGTATTCTATTAGAGTAATGACCACCAAAGTTCAGTATGTTTGTAACTGTTATGGTGGAATCTGGTGTTATAAATACAGTTGGGCCAGTGTTTTGTGCTTTCTTTAGATCTCTAAATGTAGTTGTTCCAGAAAGCGTCTGATTAAATCCATCAAGTTGTACTATTGCGGAAGAGGACACTGCATTGTCATAGCTAAATGTTGCACTGCTTCTATGTATCCATGATCCACTTAGAGTCATTCCATATCCCATATCTTTAAGTGTTCCACCAGAGAGTGTTATATCTCCATTTACATCAAGCACAGATGTAATTCTAAATTCAGCATCGTTTGTACTTCCTATTATCAGATTTCCATATGAGACATTTTTTATATTTTGTATTCCTGTATTTGATCTGTAATTAAAGTTAGATCGTTTTACATTTGTAATAGTTCCAGATGCATTCCATAGAGATCCTGCATAGATAATAGATCCATTATTTGTAATGCTTCCAGAGTGTGTCCATGTTCCAGTGCCAATATTTAGTGTTCCATCCACTGTGGTAGTTCCAGAGGATGTAGCACTATTTCCTAGGTCTAGTGTGCTTCCTGTCCAAATATGAAGTTCTCCATTATTGTTAATTGTTAATTGTGAACTTCCTACTGTGTACACAGAAGATATATCACTGTCTCCATTGTTATCTGCAATGTCCAGATCAGATAATGTTACATCTCTGTTTGGAGATCTGGTGACCAGTTTGTTCTGGTATAGATTTATTCCAGTCATAGAAGATCCTGATCCTATAGTTAATGTAACCGCTTTTTCGGTTTCTCCATCGAGATATACAGTCATTATGCTTCCTCCGGTTAAGTTGAAGTTTCCTGTAGAGAATTGTCCGCCAGCACCTGTGACTCCACTTGTTACAGCTGCTCCACCATTTAGAGAAACAGATACAGTCTTACCTACTAGAACTGTATTTGAAGATGCTGAATATACTTTTCCAGTAATATTTCCTCCAAAGTTCCAGTTTGTATTATTCCCACCACTTGTACAGCCGATACACATCAGAGTTGTTCCGCCTGATGCATCGTTATCTTTTACATCCAATTCATCCATACTATGAGTTCCAGATGTTGCGTCTAGAAGTAAGTTTGCTGCACTTCCAGTCTTGCTTGATCTAATGCTAAGTAGATTATCTGCTATACCTGTAAGAGTGAGTGCTCCGGATATACTTTGTCTAGAAGAGTGATCAAATGTAAGAGTGCTTGCAGTGGTACGAGTTGCAGTTAGATTATTAAATACTGTACTTCCAGAAATACTCTGATCAGCGCCATCAAGTGTTACAGTTCCAGTAGAAGTAAATTGTCCCTGATTTATCCATGATCCAGAGAGAGCAATATTATATCCACTTCCAGTTCTAAGTTCTCCAGAATAAATTCCCAAGTTTCCAGTTAGATTAAGTGCGGAACCTAGGGAATATACTCCTGAGCCGGTAGAAGGATTACCGTTTGCGATAGATGCAACTTCTGAAGCTGCGAGTGCGCGAGAGTAGATGCGGACGTCGTCGATGAGACCCTTTGCATAACCACTATCTCCACTGGCGTTAGTTAATCTCCCAATAAATGCTCCTACTGCATTCCCCCAAGCTAAAGCATCTGTTCTGGCAGATGTAGTTTCTGTGTTTCCGTCGACATATAGAGTTGCATTACTAGAATCCCAAGAAGCTGCTACAGAATACCAAGTATCTGCAGTTAATGGAGTTGTAGATCCTTTTATGCTTTCAGCATCAAATCTTATCTTCAAATACATAGGAGATGCACCAGCTTGATGCCAGCTAAATGATATTCCATTTGAATTAGCCAAATTACCATGATATAGCTTCTTGAAAATCGGCCAATTTGCATTGCTCGATATTTGGGCAATATCTGATTTAATCCAAGCAGTGATAGCTCCTCCGTCATCTGGTAAATCTAATGAGCTATTGTAAGCAAGGCTTACATAATCATCCGCTCCATCAAATTCAAGAGCGCTAGGATTAAAGAAGCTTCCAGTATGTGTTGGATTTGTTACCCATCCTGTCATAGTTTGAACACTGTCATAACCTGTAAGCGTTCCATGATTTCCATACCGGCTTTCATCCGTCGCAACGGATGACCCTGAGCCGTTGTCGAAGGGCCAGTAACCAACTAGGCCGTTGTCTAAGTTCAGATTATTTAGATAACTGCTAGCTTCTAGTGAGCACTGAGCAGCTGTGTCACAACTAGTTCCATCTAGAGTTACTGTTCCAGTACCAGTAGTAAATGTTCCAGCAGGCTGGTTAAGGCTTCCTGCAATATTCACATCATATGCATTTCCAGTTACATCTATTCCACCAGCGTAGATATTCAAATCTCCATTTATATCTAGTGCATTTCCAAGTGCATATACTCCAGATCCTGTTCCTGGGTTACCGCTCGCGAGAGATGCAACTTCTGATGCTGCGAGTGCGCGGTTGTAGACGCGGACGTCGTCGATGAGACCAGGGAATCTCTGACTATTATTGGTCCGTTGGCCAATATCAAATGAGGTAAATGTGTTAGCAGTAGCTGTACCACCTATAGCACCATTAACATTTATTCCATTGGAATATACATTGCGCCCTGCGGTTGTAGTACTACTTACGGTAACAGCTATATGGTTCCACTCGTTTAGTGTAACGGCATTATCTGTACTTCTTGCCCAGTAAGCACCATCATCCAAAACTATTGTATTAGTGCCAGCACCGCCTGCATTTCCTACTTCAAAACCAGCCATGTTTGCTACATTGAACCAGAATACACCAAATCTACCAGTTAGATTTGTTGGATACACCCATGTTGATACTGAAAATGATGTATTACTTATAGTTGGAGATAAAGAGCCTTCTACATAATCATTTATACCATCGAACTCAAGCGCGCCAGGATTAAAGAAGCTTCCAGTATGACTAGGAATAACCCATCCAGTATTCGCCTGAGTTGTGTCATTCATCGTTCCATGATTTCCATATCTACTTGAATCCACCACAGTAGCCCCTGTTCCATCATCAAGTTTCCAGTACCCAACTAATCCATTATCTAAGCTCAAATTATTAAATGTTCCAGAAGATGTAAGTTGTTCTGAGTCTCCGGAAGCGCTCAGTACTACACTTCCAGTTCCTCCAGAGAATCCTCCAGTTCTACCATCTGCTCCACCACCAAGCCAAGAGCCACTTACTGTAATAGTCTGAGCATTAGTTACATTCAAAGTTCCTCCAGTAAGAGAGATATCCTGAGCACTTAGAGAACTAGAAGTAGGATCAATAGAGAATGTAGTATTTACATTATTTATTCCAAGCTGATCATATGTAGTACCAAATACTGTTGCTCCACTATCAAATGTATTACCTATGTAATTCACAACTGATCCTTCATTTATTTCATTTATAAAGCTACCAGAAACTATTCCTCCAGTTCCACTTATCACCAATGTTCCAGAGTTATTTAGTACAGAACTACTATCTACTTCTACAGTTGTTCCACTACCTATCAAATTCAATGTAACTCCTGTTCCTACTTTGAATATTCCATTGTTTCTTACGCGAATGCTTCCAACTGTTACACCTGAACTATGATAATTATTATTTATATCAGTTCTTGTAAGTGATGAATCTGCAGAATTGTTATCGATTATTAGCTCTCCACCACCTGTACTATCATTTGCATCCTGTAGATAAACAGTTCCAGGAGCACTGCTCTTTATGCTTGCAGCACCAAAGCTAATTCCAAATGCAGTTATTGTAGGTGACCAAGTAGTACCAGATGTTTGAACAATTGCTACACGTCCGCCTCCACCACTTGCACGATTATCTGATATTCCAGTACCTCCGTTTGCTTGAATTGTTCCAGTACCAGCTAGTGTGTCGGCTGTAATATTAATTGATCCTGCTGATCCGTTATAGTTGTCAGTTGTTCCTCCAGTCTGACCAGTAGTTGTTATCGTTCCATTGACAGTAACTGTTCCAGTAGATGAAATGATTATTGCACCACCACCATTTTTATTATTACCTCCACTTCCTAAGTTTATTGGATTTGTAACTGAGCCATACGTTGGGCCAACTACTCCAGAATAGTTTCCACCTCTACCACCATACGATCCTCCAGCATTTTGTGTTGTTGGGGTACCTGGACCATAATAAGGGGGGAACCCGAGACCGTCGGCACCCAAAGTGCCTTCTTCTTGAATATTCAGAGTGGTTATATTTAAAGTGGCAGCTCCTCCATTTCCAGAGTTCATAATTGGATGACCGTCTATTTCCAAAGTACCACCACTCTGAATAGTTACAGTACCAAACGTATAATCATTGCTACCATCAGAACCTAAACGATATGTTTGACCATTTTCAATAGTCCAAGATGTGCGTTTTGCGAGGTTGTGATAGATAGTGCCAGCGAAACTATCTCCTTCTCCGTTTGCTTCTAAGATACCTACATAATTATCAGTTGTAACACCATTTAATCCGATACGTCCACCACCTCCGCTCGCGCGCCCTGCAACTAAACCGTTTGCTTTGATGCTTCCTGAACCATTCAGTGTTGCTGCTGTAATGTTGATAGACCCACCTGCACCTCCATAATTTACGGCATTGTTACCGTTTGCAGAGAGGCTTCCATTAACAGTGGCTGTGCCTGCGCATGTAATGGCTATTGCTCCACCTCCTGCATTTCCATCACCTCCACTACCGAGTGATGTAGGATTAGTAAATGAGCCATATGTTTGTCTGCCAAATGTTGATTTGGTATATGGACCACCTCTTCCTCCATGGGAACCGCCATCCTGTAATCCGCCACCATGTCCAGGACCTTGATCATTTGCAAATCCTTGTGAATCAGAAGTCAATGTTCCAGTCCCTGTTCCATCTCCAAACAAAGTAAGATTTCCACCAACTCTTATACTCTGCCCAGATCCAGTATCGCCTTTACCATCTCCTAGATCGTTACAAGCAGTACAACTTCTCGCCACAGTAATAGTAGCTCCACTGTAAACATCTAAATTACCTACTACGTAAAGATCATTCTCTTCATCCTGCGTCCAAGTAATACCAGTGGCATGTGTTCCACTGTGAGTAAGTGATCCCGAAATTGATAGGGGAGTACTTATAGTAAGACTTCCTGTGAAGCTATCTGTAACTGTAAAGTTATTTGCGAATGCAGCTGTATCTATTACTACGTCTGTCTGTCCAGTCCCATCAAACAGTACGCTAGCATTATGATTTGGTATGCCATCTGGATTCCAGTTGAGCGCTGTAGACCAATTATTATCTGCTCCACCACCGTCCCACACAAATGCTCCGAATAGCCAGTTGGTATTATTTCCACTATCTGTAGCATTATCTCCAGCTGTTAGTAGTTTTCCACCAGTCGCATCACTATCTTGTACATCTACGTATCCTATAGCTTGTGTTCCACTAGATGCATCAAGTAGCAAGTTACTTGCAGAGCCGGATAAGCTAGATCTTAGACTTAGGAGATTACTTGCAGCTCCAGCCATAGTAAGTGTTCCACTTACAGATTGGCGAGACTTGTGATCAAATGTAAGAGTAGAAGCAGCAGTTCTAGTAACCGATAAGTTATTAAACACGGTACTTCCAGAAATGCTCTGAGCGCCTGTGTTATCCAGAGTTACTGTCCCAGTGCTTGTGAATTGTCCCTGATTTATCCATGATCCAGAAACGGTAACACCGTAAGCGTTACCTGACCTTAAGTTCGCAGTATAATTTTCTAGATTTCCACTTATGTTAAGTGCAGATCCTAGGCTGTAAACTCCTGAGCCTGTTGTTGGATTCCCCGCGCTCAGCGCGGCTATCTCTGATACAGAGAGTGCTCTATCATAAATTCTTACATCATCAATCTTGCCAGCGAAGTACTGATCAATACTTGTTTGTTGCAATGCTCCGATAAGAGTGTTGTTCAATGTGGTTGTACCAAGAGCCGTTGTATCAGTATCAATTGATGATCCATCAATGAATAGTTCATGAGCATTAGATGCAGAACTAACTAATGCGGCATGATGCCAGACATTATCAGTATAATCAGAGCTTGAACATAATTGCACAGATGTATCACTGTCATCTCGTAGGAAAGCTTTGATGGAATCATCGGTTGTACAAGTAGGATCGCTGTCATTTGCAAATTGAACGTGGAACGTTGAAGAATCATCTCCAGTATTTCCTTCTGATATAAATGTTCGATATGCATCTGTAGAATCATTTGATCTTACCCATGCACTATATGTGAATGGGAATGTGCCGTTAGTTACAGATGATCCGATATTTACGTAATCGTTATCTCTATCAAATCCAAGACTTACTGGATTCCAGAATGAAGTTCCTGTTGCTCCTTCTCCATCCCAATTTGTTGCTGGATTCATGTTTGTTAGAGTTCCATGACGACCATATCTACTACTATCACGAGCTATAGTTGCTCCTGTTCCATCATCAAGTTTCCAGTAACCAACTAAGCCATTATCGATTATTAGATTTCCAGAGAGAGTGTTAGATCCGAGTGATAAGGATTCCGATTCTCCAATTCCATTCAGAGTGATGCCTGTACTTGTGGTCAATGTTCCAGCATTTGCAACTAGTGATCCACTTACAGTTACGCCATTACTTCCCATAGTAAGTGTTCCAAGAACCTCAACATCATGCGCCCTTATTCTTCCTCCTGGAGTAAATGTATCTCCAGCCCATACATATAATTCTTTGCCATCATTCTCCATTTGTAATTCTCCATTTATAATTGTGTATAGCGCAGTTATATCACTGTCTCCATTGTCATCAGCTTCTGCGAGTATGCTATTTGTGATGGCAACTGATCCTGAATCTGATCTAACAATCAGTCTATCCTGATACATATCTATTCCACTCATATTCGAATCTGTGCCAAGGGTTACAGTAACAGCATCTTCGGTTTCTCCGTCGAGGTATAGAGAGATTATTGTTCCTCCAGTAAGAGTAAATCCACTTAAAGTAAATTCTCCACTTCCATTTGAAGTAGCAGTATCACTTGCTGCTCCAGCATTTAGACTTACGCTTACTGCCTTTGAGGCAAGAGCTGTGGATCCTTGATCTGCGTAAAGTGTTCCACTTATTGTGTGTTTACCTATAAGCCAATTAGTATTGTTTTCACTATTTACACATTCATCTAGACATGTGAGTCTTCTCCCGCCAGAGCCATCAGAATCCTGAACGTCTAGATAACTCATAGTCTGACTTCCTCCAGATGCATCTAGCAATAAGTTAGAAGCTGAACCAGATAACGATGACCTTAGGCTTAGTAACTGTCCTGCAGAACC